>ERZ1673698.20-NODE-20-length-271181-cov-15.402330_pt1 | contig 271181 bp, 235 predicted proteins | sample MGYA00580228_ERZ1673698 | MGnify/ENA primary metagenome ERZ1673698 (study PRJEB41218, sample SAMN15661768) | gut metagenome | host: Homo sapiens | place: Canada: London | collected 2015-08-20/2019-03-30 | study: EMG produced TPA metagenomics assembly of... | reverse complement strand
GCTGAATCATCTTTGTGTATTTTGATGAATGGATATACCTTTTTCAACAGCCTGAAAAACACCGCCCAATGCGAATGCACTGGGCGGTGTTTTTGATCAAATGCTGGAATTATGCTTTTTTGGTAACGACCAGGCTGTCTGCATCGCTGTCAACCACAAGCACAGTGTTCGGCATGAGATCGTCGGAGATCATCCTGCGGGCAATTAGGGTTTCCACATGCTTTTGAATGAAGCGCTTGAGCGGCCTTGCGCCGTAAACCGGGTCGTAGCCATTCTCCACAATGAAATCCTTCGCAGCGTCTGTCACCTCGCAGGAGATCTGCCGGTCGCTGAGCCTGCGGTTGAGGTCTTTGATCTGCAAATCGACGATCTTTCGGATGTCGTCCTTCGTTAGCGGCTTGTAGAAAACGATCTCGTCGAGCCGGTTGAGGAACTCCGGCCGGAAGGAACGGCGCAGCAGGTCGTTTACCTCCGCTTTGGCCGCGGCGCTGATCGCGCCATCCGGCTCGATGCCGTCGAGCAGGGCGGAGGAGCCGAGATTGGAGGTGAGGATGATAATCGTATTCTTGAAATCCACTGTGCGGCCCTGGGAGTCCGTGATGCGCCCGTCGTCGAGCACCTGCAAGAGAATGTTGAACACATCCGGATGCGCCTTCTCGATCTCATCAAATAGGAGCACGCTGTAGGGCTTGCGGCGGACGGCCTCGGTAAGCTGGCCGCCTTCCTCATAGCCCACATATCCGGGCGGCGCTCCGATCAAGCGGGAGACGGAAAACTTCTCCATATACTCCGTCATATCAATGCGCACAATGTTATGCTCGTCGTCAAACAGGCATTCCGCCAGCGCCTTTGCAAGCTCTGTTTTGCCCACGCCCGTCGGGCCAAGGAACAAAAAGGAGCCGATCGGCCGGTTGGGGTCCTGAATGCCGGCGCGGGAGCGGATGATGGCTTCCGTCACTTTGGTGACGGCTTCATTCTGGCCAATCACGCGCTCGTGGAGGATATCCTCCAAGTGCAGCAGCTTCTCGCGCTCGCCCTCCATCAGGCGGGAGACGGGGATGCCCGTCCAGCGCTCGACGATGCGGGCAATCTCTTCTTCGGTCACCTTATCGCGCAGCAAGCTGTTTCTCTGCTCTTTCTCCTGCGTGTGTTTTTCCTCTTCCTCCAGCTTCCTTTGCAGGTCCGGCAGCTTGCCGTATTTGAGCTCCGCGGCCTTGTTGAGATCATAGGCCTGCTCTGCCCGCTCAATATCGGCGTTGAGCTGTTCGAGCTGCTCGCGCAGCTTCTGTACCTTGCCGATGGAGGCTTTTTCATTATCCCATTTCGCCTTGAGCGAGTTGAAATGCTCGCGCATCTCCGCAAGCTCTTTACGAATTTCAGAGAGATGCTCAAGTGAAAGTGCATCCTTCTCCTTTTTCAGCGCTGCCTCTTCAATTTCAAGTTGAATGATCTTGCGCTGAATCACATCGAGCTCCATGGGCATGGAGTCGATCTCCGTGCGGATCATAGCGCAGGCTTCGTCAACGAGATCGATGGCTTTATCGGGTAGGAATCGATCCGTGATATAGCGATTGGAAAGCGTTGCGGCGGCGATGAGCGCCTGATCCTGAATTTTGACGCCGTGGAACACCTCAAAGCGTTCCTTCAGGCCGCGCAGGATGGCGATGGTATCCTCCACCGTCGGCTCGTCGACCATTACGGGCTGGAAGCGGCGCTCCAGCGCAGGATCTTTCTCAATATACTGATGGTATTCGTTGAGCGTCGTTGCGCCGATGCAGTGCAGCTCGCCTCGTGCAAGCATGGGCTTTAAAAGGTTGCCCGCGTCCATGGAGCCTTCCGTTTTGCCTGCCCCCACGATCGTATGCAGTTCGTCAATGAAGAGGATGATTTTGCCATCGCTCTTTTTTACTTCGTTGAGCACTGCTTTCAACCGCTCCTCAAATTCGCCGCGGTATTTCGCGCCTGCGATCAGAGCGCCCATATCGAGGGAGAAGATCGTCTTATCCTGCAAGCTGTGCGGTACGTCGCCGCGCACAATTCGCTGGGCAAGCCCTTCTGCGATCGCCGTTTTGCCCACGCCTGGCTCGCCGATGAGCACGGGGTTATTCTTTGTTTTACGGGAGAGGATGCGGATGACGTTGCGAATTTCTTCATCCCGGCCAATGACCGGGTCAAGCTTTTTGCTGCGCGCGCGCTCGACAAGGTCGTCGCCGTATTTTTTCAGCGCGTCATAGGTATCTTCCGGCGTGTTGGTCGTTACACGTGTGGCGCCGCGCACCCCCATCAGAATTTTCAAAAAGGTGTCCTTTGTGATATGATAGTCTTTGAAAAGCTGCTTCAATTTATCGTTGGCGTTGTCGAGCAGGGAGAGAAAGAGGTGCTCAACAGAGACGAATTCATCCTTCATATTGGCGGCAATTTTTTCAGCCGAGTTCAACGCCTGATCCACATCCTGCGCCACATAAATTTTGTCAGCCTCCCGGCCCGTGCCCGTTACCTTGGGGATGTTGGCGAGCTGGAAGGTGAGATCCGACAGCATGGCCTGCGTATCCACCTTCATCTTGACGAGCAGCTCATGGATGAGCCCCTGCTCCTGGGTTAGCAGGGCGTAGAGCAGGTGCTGCTGCTCCACCTGCATATTTTGATACTCAATGGCAGTATCTTGGGCTAGCCCGATGGCCTCCAAAGATTTCTGTGTAAATTTTTGTGCGTTCATTGTCATAACCTTCCCTTCTCTGCGGACAGCCTGAATTGATCTGTTCAAGCGGTTTTGCCTTTTTCAGCGGCGTTTTAAAAAAGCGGAGCAGCCAGGTCCTTCCCTTCGCAGCTCCGCTTGTTTTAGCCGATGTCAATGCGCCGGCTCTCGGGCTTTTTGGCGCCGCGCTTCGGCAGCGTCAGCCCCAAAATACCGTGGCGGTAAGAGGCGGTGATTGCATCCTCTTCGATGCCGGTGAGGTCGAAGCTGCGCTCATACGCGCCGGAGTGGCGTTCCCTGCGGATGAATGGGTGTTTCGTTTTTTCTTCCGCATCGTTATGCACGGCGCGGATGGTTAGGCAGCCGTCCTCGATGTCGATAGAAATTTCTTCCTTGCAAAAGCCGGGCAGCTCCGCCTGCAAAAGAAAGCAATCTTCTTTTTCAACGATATCGGTGCGCATGGAGGCAATTTCTTTTTCCTCCCGGCGAAAATCTTTTTCCATCCGGTAAAAATCACGGTCAAACTCTTTAAGCATATTCCGCTCGCTGCGGGTCAGGGGAATTAATTCAAACATAGCCGATCGCTCCATTTCTTTCAGATTCTATCCGTATTTTAGGTTGCTTTGTTTATGTTCTGCTTCCATCCGGTTTTCCCCGGATCAATGATTTTAGCATACCCGGTATTTATGAAAAAAATAGATATCATTTATGACGGAAGTGTAAACATTAGCACTCGATTATAACGAGTGCTAAATTGGGCGCGTTTCATATTACCCGATGGAAAGACACAAAGAATACATATAGGGGAATTACAATATCCTCATCAGGAATAGAAGGAGGAGCAGACGATGCGCTACCGTTTGCTGGCCGCAGAGGATGAGCCACAGCTGAGAATGATGCTGTGGGATTACTTTACGGCGAAGGATTTTGATGTGACCACCTGCCGGGATGGGGAGGAGGCGCTGGCTAAGCTGGAGGAGCAGGCGTTTGATATCGTGTTTCTCGATATTATGATGCCAAAGCTCGACGGCCTGACCGTCTGCCGTGCATTGCGGCGGGAGAATCCCGTGCCAGTCATTTTCCTGACCGCGCGCAGCGGAGAGGAAAACGAGCTGCTCGGCTACGGGTTCGGCGGGGATGATTATGTCACGAAGCCGTTTTCGCTCCCCGTGCTCCACGCGAAGGCGCTGGCGCTTATCAAGCGGGCCAAGGGGAGGGGCCTGACCGCGCGCATGCTGGAAATGGGCGGGATTCAGGTGGACGACCTGCGCCGAGAGGTATCGGTGGATGAAACCCCGATTTCCCTTACACCGAAGGAATACGAGCTACTGGTGTGTTTGATGGAGCACAGGGGAATGGTGCTTTCGCGCGAGCAATTGCTGCGCAGGGTATGGGGCTATGCCTATGACGGCGATATCCGCACCGTGGACACTCATATCAAAAAACTGCGTAAGGCACTCGGCCGACGAGCCGGAGAGATCCGCACGGTGATCAAAACGGGCTACCGCTTCGAGCCGGAGGAACCGGAGGGGTAAGCCTCATCTGCTGTTTTGCGAAGGAGGGATGCATATGGACCGGCAGTTTTGGCGAGAAACGCGCAGGTCGGCGCTGGTGCTGCTGCTGCTGTTTTTCACGTCTGGCACGATGCTGGTGGTAGGCAAAGCGGGAAGCAACGAGTATGGAACCGACCCGCTGTCAATCAGCGTATTGATAGCTAATCGGCTGGCGCAAACCACATATTACCAGCAGCATGATGCGGAGGCCTATAGCCCGAACGATCTTGAGCTGTTGCAGGAATATGTGCGGCAGTTTGCGCAGGAAGGGACATTTCTAAGCTTGATCCTATATGAGGAGGATGTGGATCACATCCGGGCGGTAAGCGGAAACTACCTAAGCCTTTGGTCTATGGATTCAAATTTTCCAACGGTGGACGCCCAGCTTTATGTGGCGCTCGACGATGCGGCGGAGAAAGAACGCGCTGCCTTGACGCAGGCATTGCATCAAGGCCGTCTTGTTTCCGTTACGGGTTATCGGAAGGGCAATGTGGTTTATCCAACCCAGATTGTATGGAAAATGTATCAGAATAAAATGAATTGGAAAACGCTGAAGAAAGAAAACGTTGCGGATACGAAAACCATCGCCTTTTCTCTTCCGGACCAGCTGGAGCAGGCAGAACAAATCGTTTTAAATGGTGATCTGCGGTTTGAATTTGTGGGGAATCAGGATTCCTATGCGGTGCAAAACGAATCGGGCGGTAAACAGCGGCACATCATGCGCGCCTTTCGGGAAGCTGCCCGGATGGCGCGGTCAGAGGATCAGAAGTATCGCACGGGCAAGCTTACGGATTTTGCGGTGAACGGCTTTAGCTGGAGCAATAATGCGGTGAAAAACGCATACAGCCTGCTTAGCTGCGTCCGTCCGGCGGAGAACGGAGGACCCGCCCTTTACCTTTCCGTCAATCTGGTGAATTACCCGCTGTATGACGCGCTGAGTGATTACGGCGTCTATCTCGCGGTGCTGTTTTTCTTTTATCTCTGCATTTTTATTGCGCTGCTCACGCGCAAGTTCCAGGCCGTTTATCTAACGCAGAGCCGCGCCTCCCAGCGCCAGCGGGATTTTACGAACGCGCTTGCCCACGAGATGAAAACGCCGCTGGGCGTTATCCGGGGCTACAGCGAGCTGATGCAGGAGGGGATTGCCCCGGAAAAGCACCCGGCTTATCTCGCCGGGATCGTCGGCGAGACGGAGCGCATGGATGCGATGGTGCTGCAGATCCTCTCCTTTTCCCGGATTGACACGCGGCATCTGCCGGTGCGCCCCGTTTGCTTTGCAATTGACGCGCTCATCCGCGAGCAGCTTGCGGATTTCCAGCCCGGCATCGAAAAAAAGCAGCTCACTCTTTATCTGGAGGTTCCAGAATTCCTCTATGTGACGGCGGATGAAAAGGGGATGGCCCTGGTTTTGCGGAACCTGATTTCCAACGCGGTGAAATACGCGCCGCCCGGCAAAGCGGTCAAGCTGCGGGCATTTTCAGAAAAGCGCCGCGTTGTGGTTGAGGTATTCAATGAGGGACCGCCGGTTGCCGAACGGGATCTGCCATATCTGTGGGACGCGTTTTATCGAGCGGAAGAATCCCGTACCCGTGAAAACGGGGGCAGCGGCATGGGCCTTGCCATTGTAAAAGCGGTTCTAGATCAGCACAGAGCGCGTTATGGCGTATATAACAAGAGCGGCGGCGTATATTTTTGGTTTTCTTTGCCGAGCTGAAAGGAGGAGGAACGAGAGATGTTTTACAATCTGCGTCTGAGCGCGCGGTGGGTTTATTGGCTCTGTATCGCCGCTTTTTTTGGCTTTGGCGTGAGCAGGTTGCCATCCTGGTACGGTTATATTGGCGTTCCGTTCATCTATGCGGTTTACCTGCTGCTCCCGGCATTTTTCATTTTTTTATTCTCATTTGTGAAAAGCCTGGCCGCCGTACGCCGGGAGAAGCGAACGGGGCGGGGCGCGCCGGATTATCCGGTGGACGATGTTGTAATCGCCTGGGTCGGGGCAGTGATCTTTCCGCTTTTGCTGTTTTTCCTGGAAAATCGAATCGTATGAGGCAAGCGGCGCATACTAAGCGCAAAAGGCTGCATGCCGGTTTTGAAAAGTGGAGAATCGTGTGGAAAATGGTGTTTTCCTGCGGCGCTTATCCTGTTCGGCAGGAGAAACCGGATAGGGGAAGGCCTCCGTGAAAGGATGAATGATTGTTATGGAAACCTTCTATGCCCTTTATGAAAAGCTTGCGCGCGGCGCGCTTGCGGGCGGGCATGAGGCGGCGCTGCGCGAGGTGGAAAAGCTTGATTTTGACCCGCACCAGCTTGACTGCCTGCTTAACCCAAAGCGCTACGCCCCGATCTGGCGGCTCGCCCCCTGTGACTGCGGGGAGGGGGAATCCGCCTGCCAGGGCGCTTGCCCGTTTCATGCCATCCGCCGAGATGAAAATGGCAATATTGAAATCGACCAGCAGGCCTGCACAGGGTGCGGCCTGTGCGTAGACGCCTGCAAAGCGCAGAAGCTCACGCAGAGCAAGGATATTCTGCCCGTGCTGGACGTTGTTGCCAAGCAGGATGCGCCGGTCTACGCGCTCATTGCTCCTGCCTTCGTCAGCCAGTTCAGCGAGCGGGTCACGCCGGGCAGGCTGCGTTCTGCATTTAAGGCGCTGGGCTTCGCGGGCATGGTGGAGGTGGCGCTGTTTGCTGATATCCTCACGCTGAAGGAGGCGCTTGATTTTGACGAGTTGGTGCGTTCGGAGGAGGATTTCCTCCTGACGAGCTGCTGCTGCCCGATCTGGATTGCCATGATCCGCAAGGTATATGGGAGCCTCACGCCGCATATCCCGGCATCCGTCTCCCCAATGATCGCCTGTGGACGCGCGGTGAAGCAGCTTGTCCCCGGTGCCGTCACGGTTTTTATCGGCCCATGTGTTGCAAAAAAGGCGGAGGCGCGGGAGGCCGATATCGCAGACGCGGTTGATTTTGTGCTCACCTTCCAGGAAATACAGGATGTGTTTGATTTTGCCGGCGTTGATCCGGAAAATATGAAAGAGGATTTACGCGATCATTCCTCCCGCGCAGGGCGTATCTATGCACACACTGGCGGCGTGAGTGAAGCGGTCAAGACCACGCTCGAACGGCTGCGCCCCGGCAGGCATATTCCACTGAGAGCCCGTCAGGCGGATGGCGTGCCCGCCTGCAAACAGATGCTCAATGAATTGATGCAGGGGGATATTCAAGGCAATTTTTTGGAAGGCATGGGCTGTGTGGGCGGCTGCGTAGGCGGCCCCAAACGGCTGATTCCGCGGGGGGAGGGCGCGCTCCACGTGGCGCATTATGGCGAGGCAGCGCCTGTGCGCACGCCGGTTGATAATCCCTATGTGATGGAACTCCTGCACCGCCTGGGCTACGAAAGCGTGGAAAGCCTGACGCAGGAGGATACCATGTTTCGTAGGCAGTTTTAGAGGCTGCGTGGGCGTTTTTCACGTTCCGTAAAAAACGTTGACTTTTGTAGGCCGCTTGGGTAAAATAGGAACATCCCGTATTGGAGAGGGAAGGAGTGTGCCGGCATTTATGCAGGTAAAGGAGCGGATACCAGCCGCAGCCGCTGCGCAGCGGTGTGAGCCGCAGGGCTTTATGCATCGCATGCGGTTTACATATGAGGCGAGGCGCTGGCTTCGGATTACTATTTTTGTTGTGATTGCCGCTGTCTGCGCGGCCTTTTTTTATGCATTTAACTTGCAAACGGCGCTGATTGCCGATGATTATAACTATCGCTTTATCTTTGGCACGGCAAATCAACGGGTGGAGCATATCTTTGATATCATTGAATCCATGCGCGCCCATTATCACACAATGAATGGGCGGCTGATTTTACATTCCTTGACGCAGCTGTTCCTATTGTGGGGGAAGCCTGTGTTCAATGTGGTCAATACGGTGGGGTATCTTCTCTTCACAGGGCTGATCTACTGGCACTGCAAGGGCACGGGGCGGCATAGCCCGGCGTTATATTTCGGCGTGCATCTCATGGTGTGGTTTTTTATCCCGGTATATGGGCAGACCATGCTGTGGGTAGACGGGAGCGCAAATTATATGTGGGGCTCGATCCTGCGGTTGGCCGCATTGCTGCCGTTGAGGCTGCATGTGCAGGCGGCCCGGCCGGCGGCCGGCAGCTGGTGGTGGCTGCTGCTTTCTATCCCGGCTGGGGTGATCGCCGGCTGGACCAATGAAAACTCCGGCGCGGCTTTTCTCGTGATCGTGGGGCTGTTTTTGCTTTATAACCGGGCCAACAAGGGGCGAATCCCCCGGTGGGCGGTTGGCATGCTGGCGGGCGCCGCCGTGGGCTTTGCTGTGATGATTGCCGCGCCGGGCAACCATGTGCGCCTCGAAAATAACCTTGGCGTGCCTGTCACGGCGTTCCAGAGGCTTTGGAATGGCATTACCGTTTGCAACCGCAAGCTTTTTTATTACCTGCTCCCCGTGTTTGCCCTTTATGCTGTGTGCCTTGCCCTGCTGCATTTCTTTGGCCCGGAGGGCAAGCGGGAAAAGCGCCAGAGGATGCTGCTCAGCGGGATCTATCTGCTTGGCGCGCTGACAGGGGTTTATGCTATGCTGTTTGTGCCGTATTTTCCAGCCCGGGCGACATTTGGATCGGTTGCATGCGCAATTGTCGCTACAGGGACGCTGTACGCCGGAATTCGCCTGGATCAAACAGCGCCGCGGGTGATCCAAACGCTTGTTTTTGTGAGCTGCATGGTGGGCGCGGCCGTGATGTATGGCGAAACGTATTTGGATAATGCGCAAGCATACCGGCAGATTCAGGAGCGAGAGGCCTATATTGAGCAGGAGAAGGCCGCGGGGCGCTTTGATGTGGCGCTCAGAGACGTCCGAGTGAAAAAGAATATGTATTCCCCATACTATGGCCTGGCTGATGTGGAGCCAAATCCGCAGCATTGGGCCAACACCTCAAAGGCGCGGTATTATGGCCTGCATTCCATTACGTTGAAAAATCCATAAAAAATTGAGAGTAAACCCCATGTGCTGCGGGAATTCTGCGGCATATGGGGCTTTTTTGGATGATTTCTCTCCGTCAGAGCATACTATATCCTGCTAACGATTGAAAAAAGGCAGGCTGATAGGAATGGATTCGATTTGGCAAGCGACAAGTGAAATGCCTCATTTTCCAACCCTTGTGGGAGATTTAAAAAAGGATGCCGTTGTGGTTGGCGGTGGAATGGCAGGCCTTTTGACAGCGGCACGTCTCCGGCAGGCCGGGTTGGATACGGCGGTGATCGAGCGGGAAAGCATCGCATCCGGCGTAACAGCGGGCACAACGGCGAAGATCACTTCGCAGCACGGTCTTATTTATGATAAACTCATCCGCCGTTTTGGCCATGAGCGCGCGCGGCAATACGCCCATGCAAACCAACGGGCAATTGACCGCTTCTGGGAGATGGCAGCGGAGATTGGCGCTCAGTGTGCCATGCAGGAAATGGACGCCTATGTTTACAGCACGTCGGGCGGGACAAAAACGCAGCGGGAGGCTGCTGCCGCGCAGTCTCTGGGCATTCCCGCCTCGCTGGTGGTCAAAACGGACCTGCCGTTTCCGGTGACCAATGCCGTGCGATTTGCAAAGCAGGCGCAGTTCCATCCGCTCCAATTTCTCGCTGCACTTGTTCAAGATATGGAAATTTACGAGCACACCATGGCCACGGCAATCGGCCCGGGAGAGGTGCTCACTCCCGGTGGTGTGATCCACGCAAAGGCGGTGGTGCTCGCAACGCATTTCCCAATCGTCAACGTACCCGGTTTTTTCTTCTTTCGCATGCATCAGGAGCGCTCCTACGTGCTAGCGCTTGAAAACGCCGCGCCTGTCGGCGGGATGTATATTGGCGAAGAGAAAAACAGCCTCTCCTTCCGCGACGCGGAGGGCCTCTTACTCTTTGGCGGGGCGGGAACACGCACGGGCAAAAATAGAGAGGGCGGCAATTTTGAGCAGCTGATGCAGAGTGCAAAGGTGTTTTATCCAGCCTGCAAGGCCGTATACCGTTGGGCGGCGCAGGACTGCATGCCGCATGATCAAATCCCTTATATTGGCCTGCTCAGTGAAAAATGGCCGGGGGTTTATGTAGCAACCGGCTTTCAGAAATGGGGGATGACCTCCTCCATGGCTGCCGCGGAAATTCTGACGGACTTTATCTGCGGGCGGGAGAACGGGGACGCGCCCGTTTTTTCCCCACAACGGTTCCATCCTTTCGTCAGCACGCCAAAGCTGCTGATCGACGGCGCGCAGACGGTTTACAGCATTGCAAAGGAAAAGCTTGAAATCCCACGGGAGACTCTTTTTGCAATCCCGAACGGCACAGCTGCGGTCGTCAAGGTAGAAGGGGAGAAGGTGGGCGTATATAAAACGCCGGACGGCGGCGCGTATTGTGTCACCGTGCGCTGCCCGCATCTCGGGTGCAGGCTTGAATGGAACCCGGCGGAATTGTCATGGGATTGCCCGTGCCACGGGTCAAGGTTTGATTACACGGGGAAATTGCTCAATGATCCCGCACAGACAGGGATAGAAAAGGCTGAAAGATAACGTGTCAAACAAAAATGATCTTGATGGAACTGTGAAACGGAGCGCGTTTTGCATGAATCCTTATGAATTCCCTGGCTGGCACGGGCGGACTACATCCCGCCCGTGTTTTTCTATCACTTTCGTAGCCTGGGATTGACTTTCCTCTTCTGGAATGATTTAATAAAATTGACTGATTGTTTGTTGATACCGTGATGTGGCAAGATGTTGTCATAGCATTTGGATAAGGGGAGAACGAGAAATAAAAAGACAAACTCAGAAGCGGCTTACGATTGCGGTAAAGATTTTGGCGGCGGTTGTGCTCATTGCTGTGCTGGGCGGCGCGGTCGCGTTTTTTCTGATGACGGATTCCTGCGAGAAGGCCACGAACGTCTGCCTTCAGATTAGCGCGCAGGATGGGCGCGGAGCGCTGCAAATTTGCCGGGTGGGCACTGGGAACGACTCTATGCCCGGTCTTGACTTCTTTGTCACGACACATGGCGATCCAGATGCGCCGCAGGAACTTTTTATCTATCGCAGATGGCCGATAGACCGCTTATCCAAGGTGATGGATACCGTCGGAGGCCCCTATCAGAATCTGGCGGTGGGGGCGCTGTTGTTCACGTCGCCGGAGGGAGAGAATGAAAGGAAGCCGCTCCAATCCATGCTTTTTTACTCGGCGAATGAGGAGAAAATCGCCCGCTGCCGTTACACCCTGCGCATCAGAGACATTTCTGATGATGAAAGCACGCAGGCCGTGATGGAAACAAGCGTGATATCCAGCAGTGAGTTTCTTTTTTCCGTTCTAGGCCTGGGCGAACGATACGGTAGGGAGATCACCCTGACCAAAGCGTCTTTTTACCGGCTGGATGGGTCGGAGGTCTATACGCTGCTATTTGGTGTAGAGAGTACATAAATGATAAAAGGCGAAACGTAATTAGGTTCCGGTAGAAAAATATTATCATATGGAAGATAAGCAAGAAACAAAACTACTTTATGAAATAAGAGGTTATTCATGAATGATCAAATCGATATCGGATACATCGATCATTTTGACGAAACATTTGACTACTCCTATGCTGATGAGGATATAGCTTATAAGCAAATCTATGAAATGCACCATTGTGTTTCGATCCCGGAAGAAACATTCTCGCTGTGGGGGAAATATCTATCAGAATTGCCCACCTGTTTTTGCTCTGTAAAACATCCGGGGATGGGGGTGGACGCTTGTGGTGTCACGTTGATTCCGCCCACCTCCCTTCCGCCGTTTCTTTCAGTGATGCAAGCGTCGCATAGCGCGGCGGATTATGACCAGTTGCTGGCGTTATTAAATCACGCGCTTGATCTAAAAAAATATGTAATTTGTTTTGGAATATAGCCTGGCACACCTTAAAAAATTTTTTACGCTAAGTAAAAACCTATCAAAATTTCCTTTTGATACAAGGGGTTGATGCTGGTGCATAAACGTACAAAGTAATAAGCTTTGCTTGCAATTGGAATCGCAGCCTTAACTGTTCCCTTGGCCGTATCATATTTAGATAATTATTACGATTTAACAAATTGAATAGATTCTGAATTTAACAAACATTATCATGGATTAAATTTTCATGAAAAGGCTATTGACTGTTCTAATGATCTGCTTACAGGTGGTGTTTTTGTTGTCTTCATGTGGAACTTCTTCCAAACACAATTTATCTCTTTTCACAAAATTTAATGCTGACATTGTAGGTAGTGGAGTAGAAAAAACAATTGTATTGGAAACACAGTATAGCTCGAATACCACTCTCACGATGGAAGTGGGTTTACTGGAAAACTTTGCACCTGTTTCTTTTTTTGCTTTGCAAAATAATAAAAAGATAGAGGATAACTTGTTCTCATTAGATTTGGAAAATACTGGAGAAAAAGTTCTGGGTTTAGAATCAGAATTCTCTTTTAAGCATTTATCTAATCAGAGTAACCTGATGCTTTTTGTTAGATTTCCTCGCTTGGTCGAAAGCGGAAATCCTTATGCCTATCATTTTTTGCGCCTTCAGACTGGGCATTGTAATGGCAAAGTATCGCACACACCATATGTAATGGAATCTGCTGAAAAAAATAACAATCAGGTTACGCCTATTTATGTGAATTCAGTGAACTCTAAAGATCGTACAGTTGAGTTACATATTAATCCTGAATTGATCTTTGACGGAGATTTTCATACCCTATATGAAGAAAATAAAAACTTTGATTTTGAGTTTATCTTGATCGGGATTCAGAGAAACCGTTTGATACCGATCAATTCTGCAAACTATTTGTTTTGCAACATGAGATTGGCGGATTGCAAAAGGATTTTCGTTCAGATTCCTTCTATAACGGATCCCGGAACACCAATCTCATTTATTTTGATTCCTTTTCCCTATTTAGATTATGTGGGAGCGTCACGGATTGAAAAAGTCCTTTATAATTCTGTTTCACATTGCAATGTTGATATAGATGACTAAATTTTAGAATGGAGCTTATATGTTTATGAAAAAATCCATACGATTCAGTGCATTTCTTTTGACCCTTCTTTTCACTATGAGCATGTTTTTTACTATGTCGTACGCAGCAGAAATCATTGACAATAGCGATTCTTCAACAGAAATTACTGCAACGATTACGGGCACCGATAACACGTTGGCTCGCGCAAATGCATATGCGGTTGTAACAGGAAAAGTAAAAATTCATGATGACAATCATATGTTCAACAAAGCTGTTGAAGTGTGGGCTGTAGCTGATACCTATTATCTTTCTTATTCTTCTGGCACCGCAGACGGGATTCCTGATTGGTATCTTACAGCGAAAGCACTGATTTCGGTATCCAATGGAGATGTTAGAGGTTGGGTATCTTCACCTTCGAAAGAAGTGTTTAATAAAACGTCTGTTACAGAACAAACGAAGGTGATTCATGCGAAAGATGGCGGCAGCGCAGATGCAATGGGATTTCATGCGGCTATGGATTATTATCGTGAACCGCAGTGGAACTATACTTCTGAAGATAGCGAGAGATTTTAAATGATTCCCGTCTTTCAGTATTTTGAAAAGCGTAAAATTTTTTTCGCTATCGCTTGACAACCGCCCCTCCCGGCGTTATAATGCATCCAACATCGTTTATATGGTCTTCCAATTCGAAATGCATGGACAGAGACGTCTGTTATTCTTCCTGCTTTCAGAGAGCCCGTGGGTGGTGAAAACGGGTAGCAGCGGTAACGGGAATCACTCTTGAGCAGAGGTCTGAAAGCCTTCGGGCGAGTAAGCGCCTTCGTCGGGCCGCGTTAAGGCCAGGGGCTTGTTGGAGCCCTGAAGGGCGTTTTTCCGGCTTTTCCGGGGAAATACTGAATTTGGGTGGTACCGCGGGTTTTGTAAATCAAATCCCGCCCCAAGGATTGCTTGGGGCGGGATTTTTGATTTTGTTTGCTAACAAATAATTCAACTTTACAGAAAGGGTGAGTGTCAACATGGAACTGAAACTGACGGAGGTCGCGGAGCGCATCCGCACGCTGCGGGAGATTATGGGCTTTACCACACAGGAGATGGCGGAGACCATCGGCTGCACCGAAGCGGAATATGAGGCGGCAGAAAATGGCGAAACGGATTTCTCCTTCACCTTTTTGTTCAAATGCGCAGATAAATTTGGCGTGGATATGATTGAAATCCTCACGGGTGAAAACCCGCATCTGCTTTTTTATTCAGTCGTGCGAAAGGGCGAGGGGCTGCCAATCAAGCGCCGCTCCGGCTTTGATTATTACCACCTAGCCCCGTATCTCAAGGGGAAATTTTGCGAGCCGTTCCTCGTTACCGCGCCCTACAAGGCGGAGGAGCAGGAGAAGCCCATCGAGCTCTCTACCCACGAGGGGCAGGAGTTTGACTTTATCCTCAAAGGTTCGCTCAAGGCGCAGTTTGAAAACCATACGGAAATCCTCCATGAGGGCGATAGCGTGATTTACGACTCCTCCCATGGCCATGGCATGATTGCAACCGGCGGCGAGGACTGCTTGTTCCTCGCAATCATCCTGAAGGTGCAGGATGAAAAGAAATAAACGATCCTAATCAATTTTTGGAATGGAGGAGTTTTCAATGCTGCATGTGAATGAGAGATATGTGGACGAAACCCGCGATGAAAAGGGCAATGTCGTCGACTACCAATATAAGTATCCGGAAAATTTCAATTTTGCCTACGACGTGGTGGACGCGATCGCCGAAGCTGAGCCGGGCCGCCGGGCGATGATTTGGTGCAATCCCTGCGGGGAGGAGCATGTTTTCACCTACGGCGACCTGAAACGCTACAGTGACAAAACCGCCAACATGCTGCGCGCCAAGGGCATCGGCAAGGGCGATATGGTCATGGTGGTGCTCAAACGCCACTATCAATTCTGGTTTACTATCCTTGCGCTGCATAAGCTTGGCGCCGTCATTATACCCGCCACTTTTTTGCTCACCAAGCATGATATTGTCTACCGCGTCAATTCCGCCTCGGTCAAGGCGGTCATTTGCACCGGGCAGGGCGACGTGGCCGCGCATTTTGACGAATCCGCGCCGGAATGTCCGACGCTGCAAACCAAGCTCATGGTCAACGGCGAGCGTGACGGCTGGGAGGATTTTATGACGGAGATGGAGAAAGCACCGGAATCGTTTGCGCGCGTTCCAACGCTTGCGAGCGACCCTATGATTCTCTATTTTTCCTCCGGCACAACAGGCAACCCAAAAATGGCGCTGCACCCCTACACCTATGCCCTGGGCCATCTCGCCACCGCGAAATACTGGCACAACGTCGACCCGGAGGGCATCCACTTCACCATTGCGGACACCGGCTGGGGCAAGGCGGTCTGGGGCAAGCTCTATGGGCAAATGTTTATGGAGAGCTGCGTATTCGTTTATGATTTCGAAAAGTTTGTCGCGTCAGATATTCTCGATAAGGTATCGCAGTATGGCGTCACCTCCCTGTGCTGTCCCCCCACGATGTTCCGTTTTTTCTTGCAGGAGGATGTGAAAAGCTGGGATTTAAGCAGGCTGACCTACTGCACCATCGCGGGCGAGGCGCTGAGCCCGGATGTGTTTAACAAGTGGTATGAGGCTACTGGCATCAAGCTCATGGAAGGCTTTGGCCAAACGGAAACGACGCTCCTGATTGCCAATCTCGTGGGCATGGAGCCGAAGCCCGGCTCCATGGGCAAACCGATCCCGCAGTATGATGTGATGATCGTGGATGAGGATGGCCAACCCGTCCAGCCCGGCGTGACGGGAGAGATCGTCGTAAAGCTTGATCATGGTAAGCCGCTTGGCCTTTTTGACTGCTATTACCGGGATGAGAAGCGCACGAAGGAGGCCATGCACGACGGCCTCTATCATACGGGCGACACCGCCTGGATGGATGAGGACGGCTACTATTGGTATGTCGGTAGAACAGACGACGTGATCAAATCCTCCGGCTACCGCATCGGGCCGTTCGAGATCGAGAGCGTGCTTGCGGAGCACCCGGCGGTGCTTGAATGCGCGGTCACCGGCGTGCCGGATCCGCTGCGCGGCAATGTTGTAAAAGCAACGATCGTGCTGCGCCCCGGCTTTGCGGCAAGTGAGGAGCTGAAAAAGGAGCTCCAGAATCATGTAAAGAAGGAAACCGCACCTTATAAATATCCCCGTGTGGTCGAATTTGTCGATGAGCTGCCTAAAACGGTCAATGGCAAAATCCGCCGTGTGGAAATCCGGCAGAACGATCAAGGCAAAAAAGCATAACGCAAAATGGCGGAAACGATGATGAATATCAGCGGGAGCAGCTGTGGCATGTTTAGCAGCTGCTCCTCATTCTTTTTGGAAAATCCATGGTGAAAAACGAATTTGAAAAATTTTCAAAAAGGGCTTGCATTTCTTGTGGCAATCCGATATAATAAATCTCGCGCTCAGGAGGACAGGCCAGTCCAGCCCTGTGTTGATTGAGAGATGGACGTTTAGCTCAGCTGGTAGAGCATTCGCTTGACGTGCGAAGGGTCAGCGGTTCGAGTCCGTTAACGTCCACCAGGAAAAACCACGTAGTTTCAAGGAGTTTTGAAGCTACGTGGTTTTTTATTTTTATATACTAAAAAAACAATCCTCATTAAAACATCTTTTATATTGTAAAAATGTTGTTAGTTCACCTATCATCCCATTATTCTTTAGAAGACATGGCATCATCTGCACATTTTCATCCGCAGTTTGCTTTTCTGACATGTTCCGGAACGGTCATTACGTTATCTGTAATGACCGTTCCTTTTGTTATGTTCTGTTACAAAATTACATTCAAAACCAGCAGGAACACCACTCCTGCCGTGCCACCGAGGGAACTGATGCCGAGCGTCCACCAGTTGACAGCGAGCGTTACACCTGTCAGCGTACCCAGCACGTTGACTGCAAACAGCGCGGCAACGCCCTGCAAAACGCTCATTAACAGCGCCTTAAGCGCATGGCCGGAGCGCAGCATTGCGCCTAGAATCACGAGCGCCGCCGCAATTCCGGCCACATAGAGAGTAACCGTCAGGCCTATCCCATCGTATCCATCCTTCCGTTTGCGCCCCATACGGGCTTGATCGCCGCGCCGTGGAGATCCCGCTCTTTTGCAATCCGCAGCAGGTACCGGTAACGGGCCTTGAGCGCTTCCAATTCATAGATAGCGGCCTCCACCAGATCTGCGTCCTCTTCGTATTCAAAGCGGGCGTATGCCGTATCGATCCTCCGGCAGATCTCTCTGATATCATCAATCAGTTTTTCCTCCGGCGTCGGTTCCGCTGGCGTTTTTCGCACCTTTTCTAAAACGGTGAGCTTGAAGTTACTATCCACGAATCATCAGCCTCCCTGTTATATTTATGAAATATTATTGGACAAATATACCGCAGGCTATTCATATATTTTTTGCCGCCTTGATTGTTTATCCGCCCAACGGATGAATATAATAAAAAGGAGAATCAAACGGATAAAGTGGGTGATGAGGATGGAATACAATTGTTCAAAGCCCCGGGAGCAGTACTGCTGGGTAGTGGGGCATAACGTCGTCATGGAAGAGCGGCTCGATGCCAATCGGAAACGGCAGCTGCACTGCATGCATGCCGACTCCTGTGAAAAAAAGGGCGGTTGTAAAAACCGCTTTTTGATAGGGGAAAACAGCGCCCGGCAGCCTATCAAACCAGATTGACCGTCTCAATTTTGCACCTCTTAGCCCTGGCCCGTTTTGCGCAGCAAAAAATGCGCCAAACGGACCTTTTTTCTTGCAAACAGCCAGCGCCTTTGCTACAATAAAGAGCGGCTTAACCAAACGCAATTTAACGGATGCGAGAATTAGGAAAGCGTTTCATGCAAAAAAGTTGTTTTTACTGAAATGCTTCTTTCCGCATGCATTCAGAAACCAATTTTTGGCTTCTGCGAAAGGATGAAATAATTTTTATGAGCTTTCAACCGTTTACAACAGCTTCTCAATCTTTTGCGCCTATGCAGGAATCCGTGGAAGGCGGCGTCTATCTGCGCCTGTCGGATCAGGGCGTCATCATTGGAAACGGGCATTTTTCACGCACCTATCAAACGATAGGCGGTAGGCTGTCGGTCGGCAGCATACTGAACCGGCGGGTGGACGGCGCTGCGGCGGAGTATCTGCCGGGGGAGGCCTCCCAGGAATTTATCCTGCGCTTTTTATCCAGAAGGAAAAGGGCCGCGCTATCTGCCGATGACCTCACGATAGATTCCATTTCCTATGCCACTGTATCCGGAGGGAAGGCGTTGTGCATCGCCTTTCAGCCGGCTAACGTGCTTGGCGTGCCGGTAACGGCTCGTCTGGTTGCCGTTTTGAAGGAGCAGGATCATTTTCTGCGCGAATACATAGAGGTTTCCGTGCCGAAGCAGCAGGCGGACTCGCTTACGCTCGATTCGCTCGACCTTCTGTCTTTCCATGTGCAGCAAGGGCAAAAAACCTGGTCCCGGCCGGAGATGAAGCCCGCCAATATCTCCGGCTTCCATATGGGACTCGGCCAGCCGGTTTATCTCGGCAGCCTGTTCCTCGGCTGCGAATTTCCAGCGGCCGATACCCGCATTGAGGATGCGACCGCGCGCACCCGCTACTACTCCGGCAAGCCATTTTCGCGCTTAAAAAAGACACAGGGCGTATTTCTCTCCTGGCCCGCTGTGCTCGGTGTGGCGCGCAGCGATGACAAAGAGGTGCTGCAAAGCGATTTTTTCCGCTATATCGAGACAATCTCGACGAAGACAGAATTCCGCAAGCAGTATAATTCCTGGTACGATCATATGTTAGATATTACCTCGGAAAATATCGTCGGCTCCTTTTACGAAATGGAGAAGGGGCTGACGCAGCACGGCGTAGCGCCAATGGACGCCTATGTGGTGGATGACGGCTGGAACGACTATACGAAAGGCTTTTGGTGCTTTAATGATAAATTCCCGCAGGAACTATATCCCTCCGCCGCGCTGGCAAAGAAATTTGCTTCTAACTTTGGCCTATGGCTCGGCCCGCGTGGAGGTTATACGCTTGACACGCCGAGATTCGCTAAGCATATTCAAAAGGCCGGTACGGGTTTCCGAAACCCCAAGTCGAATGATATCTGCGTGGCGGCTCCTGTTTATCAGCAGGGAGTTAAAAAGCTCTTTCTTGATTTTATGCAGCGGTTTGATCTCAATTACTGGAAGCTGGATGGTTTCGCCCTGCGACCCTGCCCAAAAAAGAAGCACGGCCACATGATCGGCGGCGAGCACGATATGTATTTTACGACCGAGCTGTGGGAAAATTGGACGGATATCTTCGCCGCTATGCGCGCTCAGCGCGAGGAGCAGGGGAAGAGCCTTTGGATCAATTTCACCTGTTATGTCAACCCGAGCCCGTGGTTTTTGCAATGGGTCAATTCCATCTGGATGCAGAACAGTGGAGACCATTCCTTCCAAATCCCATCGAAGGGCGGCTCCAGAGAGGATTCAGACGTCGACCGGATGATGACCTATCGCGACGACCGATATTTTGATTTCGTTCGCACACGCGATCTGCAATTCCCGCTGGCGCATTTATATAACCATGATCCAATCTATGGAAATACGGTAAAATCCCCGCGCACCAAAAAAACCATTCAGGCGACCACGGATGAGTTTCGCAAATTCCTCTATCAGCTTGCGGCGCGCGGCACCTCCTTCTGGGAGCTGTATTTCAGCTACAATATGCTGGATGAGGAGAAATGGCAGGTTTGTGCCGAGCTGCTCCGTTGGGCGGAGGAGAATTTCCACATTCTGCGCAACGCGAAGCTCATCGGCAGAACGCCTGCCGGCGGCGATGTTTACGGCTACTCCGCTTGGGATGGCGGGGAGGGGATCGTTTCCCTGCGCAACCCGGCAAATTTTGCGCAGGATTATGAAATCACGCTGGATCGGCTGATCGGCGTTAAGGAGGGCGTAAAAGATCTCGTCTGCCTGCAAGTGCTCCCCTACGCAGCGAAGCCGGATGGAAAAACCTATCAATACGGCGGTCGGGTAAAGCTGACTCTCGCCCCGCACGAGGTGCGAATTCTGCGTTTCGGCGCGCCGGATCGCCAACCTGCCGCACTGCATACGGCGAAAACGATTTCTGATCGCGTGGTCAGCCTGTGTTTTGATAAGCGCGTCAGCATTGGGGAGGCGAAGGTGCTGTTAAACGGCGTACAGGCGGAGCTTACGCTCTGCGCGGATTACCACACGGTGCTCGCATCGTGCCAAGAGGCCTTTGTTCCCAATGAGGCTGTGGAGATAGCCGTGAGTTTGATAGATTGTGCGGGCAATCAGGTGCATGAAACGGCACGGGTGACGGCTTACCCGAACGATGTGATTTTTCACACGCAGGCGGCTTCAGGGAAAGAATTGGCGCAACGCGGCGTGGAAGGAAGAGGAGATTTCACTTTGACCTTCCCGATTGCCATACGGGAGGCAGACGCATTGCTCGTGACGCAGGAGGGCGCGTTTGTAGCCTCTATTGACGCAAATGGGAAGCTATGCTTTGCAGCCGGCGGCGTGTCCGTCACCTCCACGCGGGCTGTAAATGACGGCAAACAACGCAGCGTTGCCGCCGTCCGCGAGAAAAACGGGATGCTGAAACTGTATCTGGACGGCGCGCTGGATGCATCTGCCTATTGTGCGGAACAGATTAATGAAACGCTTCCCGCCGGCCCGGTGAAGGCGGAGAAGCTCGCTGGCGGAGAGGTACGCCTCCTGAATCGTGCGCTTGCCTTTGATGAGGTTGCAAAATAAACAATCGAATAAAAAGGCCGCGCGCCAAGGGTTCACAGCCATGGCGCGCGGCTTTCTTCAATTCAACGAGTTGTATGGAGCGATTGGAAGCGCTCCGCCTGCGCTTTGATCACCGGCCCGAATCCGGGCGGAATCCGGTCAAAAGGCTTGCGGGTCTGAAGAGACTTACCATTCCTTCGATCCATCGAGTTGTCGCTCCAAGTGGTAATATTGGTCAATGCGGGTTTGACAAACGATTGGATGTAAATATCCTGTAAGCCGTCCGACCCGTTGAGATCATAACCGGGGAACCGGGGCGTTTTTTCCTCCATAAATTGCTCCCGTAGCTCAAAAATATCGAGCGGGCGGCCTGTTTCATCCAGAAAATAGGTGCGGAAGGAAGGATCGAACACGACCCATTTTTCCAGTTCCCGTGCATACATCTGTACCATCAGGTGACAAGGCTGATCCTTCCCCTTCTCTTTCTGCGCGATTAGGGCGACTGGGTAAGCCTTTTTCTGTAGAGCCAGCAGGCAGTCCGCCATGGCGATAGCTTTGAAGCGGCAGTTGATCGCATTGCGGAAGGGTTTGTCATATCCATATGCGAGGATTGCCGGCGTGCGGTCGGGGATCAAACGGAACTGTAATCCACAATAATGGGTATGCGCGGAGAGCCAATCCATCACGCGCAGCGCCGTGTGGAAATCGTCCGCGCCCTGTGCGCAGTCCTGCAAAGGATATTGCCTTAGCAAAAGCGGATAATCCTCCATCCATTGGTAAAGCCCGCTTTCGTCCGCCTCCTCCAGTTTGTCAATCGCGCCGATTTGAAGCGCGGGGAATCTGCTTAAATCTGTTTTTTCCAAAAAATAATAGTAGGCCTGCGGGCTTTTCAGATAACTCCGGTATTTGTTGAACCAGTACATCAAACCCTCCTTTTTCTATGATTATCCTCCTTGATATTAAATTTGTCAATATATATATTACAATAATGATGTATATGATTTAATATTTTATAATTTTTTGTCAAATTTTATTCTTTATTCAATTAATATTTTAATGTGCAACACAGGGCAAGCGCATGGCTTCCTGAATCGCAGGCTTTGCATAATCAACGGTTGAAAAGCATATAGATTTTTTGTGCAGAGGAGGGATGCTATGGCTTTTTCAGACCGCGAGCTTCTGGCCCGCCTGATCCAGTGTGAGGCAGGGGGCGAGGGCGACGCGGGCATGCGCGGCGTGGCCGGCGTGATCATGAACCGAGTCAACGCGCCGGGCGGGGAATATCTGCGCGTCGGTCAGGGCAGCATCCGGAATATTATTTTTCAGCCCGGTCAGTTTACCTGTGTGCAGGAATTTGTGGGTGGACGGCCAAATCTGCAAAACATCTACAATATGCGCCCGGAGGCTATCCATTATGAAATCGCGGATTGGGCGATCGCGGGCCAACGGCTGTATAACGTAGGCCAGGCGCTTTGGTTTTTCAACCCATATTCCCCAAATTGTCAGACCTATTTCCCAAGCAATGTCGGCATTTTCACCGCCAGGATCAATGAGCACTGCTTTTATAACCCTACAGATGCCTATTTTCAAACTTGACCTCTCGATTACCTTGAAAACAGTCAAAGGAGTGTTAGAATGGACGGTAACAACAACACGTTTGCCCAAACCCCTGCCAATGGTAACGACCTCCATCTTAACCCGGCCGCACAGGCGGGGCTGACGGAGGAGCAGATCGAAAACCCGCAGACTGGACGCGAATACTATCTCGACTCGCTCGCGGCAATTCTACAGGAAAACATTGGCCAGCCGGTCACTTGCGAATTCCTCATCGGCACCAACAATATTGTCCGGCGTGACGGCGTGCTCTATTCCGCCGGCGTAAATTTTGTCACCTTGTATCAGCCCAACGAAGGCCGTTACGTTGTATGTGACGTATATTCGTTAAAATTTATCACCTTCTATGAGCCGCGCAATGGTGGCAATCCAACAATGCGGTTCGACAGCCAGGGAAGGCCGGTCTCCGGCAGCAATATGATGCAGAATAATGCGCCGAATGCCTTCCCCAATATGAGCCCGAACAACCGGAGCAGCTTTTAAGCGCGCCACGAAATCATGCATAGCGGCCCCGCCTGACGCCAGGCGGGGTTTCTTTTTTTGGAAAGGACTTGACTTTTCGAGTATATTGTATATAATCAATATATACAATATTGGAGGTGAGACGATACTTTGGACATTCTCATCAGCAATGCGAGTGGGAAGCCGATCTATGACCAGATTGCTTCACAGATTAAAAATCTGATTATCAGCGGCCAACTCGCGCAAGGGGACAGCCTCCCCTCCATGCGGCTGCTGGCGCAGGAGCTTCGCATCAGCGTTATTACGACAAAGCGCGCGTATGAAGAACTGGAGCGCGACGGCTTTATTGAAACGTTTCCCGGCAAAGGCAGCTTTGTAGCGCGCAGGAATATGGAATTTATCCGGGAGGAGCAATTGAAAAAGGCAGAGGCTCATTTGCAGCAGGCGGTCGAGCTCGCGCACAGCAGCGGGATCACGCTCGAGGAGCTTCTGGAGATCGTCCGGCTGCAATATGGAGAATAAACGCAGCGGTATACTTCCACGCGGAAAGGAATGGTCACAATGATAAACGAGTGCATTCGCGTTTCAAATTTGTGCAAGGATTATGGCTCTTTTCAGCTAAAAAATGTCAGCTTCAACCTGCCGCAGGGCTGCATCATGGGCCTGATTGGAGAAAATGGCGCGGGCAAAAGCACCACGCTCAAGTTGCTTTTGAACCTGCTGAAAAAGGATGGCGGGGAGATCGCCCTGTTCGGCTTGGACCCGGCAAAGCAGGAGCACAAAATTAAGGAGCAGATCGGCGTAGTGTTCGATGAAAATTTTTTTCACGATGTGCTGCGTGCAAAGGATATCCCCTCGATTATGCGTCCGATTTATGCCAATTGGGATGATCGGCTCTATGATTCGCTCTGCGCGCGATTTCAGCTGCCTGCTGAAAAACGGATCAAGGAATATTCCCGCGGCATGAAGATGAAGCTCGCCATTGCGGCGGCTATGGCGCACCACCCGCGCCTGCTGCTGCTTGACGAAGCGACCAGCGGCCTTGACCCCATCGTGCGCAACGAGATTCTCGACCTATTTCAGGAGTTTATCCAGGATGAGCGCAATTCCATTTTGCTCTCAACCCACATCACCAGCGACCTGGAGCGCGTGGCGGATTATATCACATTTCTCCATCAGGGGCGGGTTCTGATGAGCAACTCAAAAGACGAGCTGCTGCTTTCTCACCGCGTTCTGCGCTGTGGGTTGGATCGTTTTGCTTTCCTCAACCAAAGCGACGTGCTCGGCTTCCGGAAGAGCGGCGTTGGCGTAGAGGCGCTCGTAAGGTATGATTCGACACGGCCGCACGCTTATGACGGTTGTGTGCTTGATCCGGCAACGCTGGAGGATATCATGCTCTTTTCAATCAAAGGGGAAGGGCGGGGCAGCAAAATGTAACCTTGCGCCCTCCGCCTTCTGGCGCAACGGCAACCTCAAAACGCTCGAAGTGTTAGCCGCGCCAAAACCAACCGCGCCTTTCCGTGAGATGGCGCAAGAAAGGAATGGTCATAAATAATGAAAGGCTTATTGATCAAGGATTTTCTGCTGCTCCGTTCTTATGGCAAATCGCTTTTGCTGATGTTCCTTCTGTTTTTGATCATCGGGGCGACGTCGGGCCCCGCGTTTATCGTGGGCATTGTTATGATTGAATCTGTGATGCTTGCCGTGAGCACGTTTTCCTATGACGATATGGCAAAGTGGAATTCCTATATGCTCGCTATGCCGGTTTCGCGGAAAACAGCTGTGCGGGAGAAATATGCGCTTGCTTTTCTGCTGAGCCTGATAGGGATTGTGTTGTCAATTGCGGCCGGCATTGCAGCCGGTGCGCTCCGGGGCAATATTGACTTGAAAGAGGTAGCCGCGACAGTCGGCGGATGCTTTATCGCCGCGTGCCTGTATGTATCGGTTATGATCCCAATGACCTATCGGTTCGGCGCTGAAAAAATGCGTTTTTTGCTGCTTGCCGTTTTTTTCGTCCTGTTTTTTGTTGTGTTCGGCGGATATGTGTTTTTAAAAAAATCCGCCCCCGGCGCGTTGGAGGCCCTTGCGCGGGCCTGGCCGATATTCCTGCCGCTGGTCGCTGCTGCGATTGCCGTTTCCTATTTGATTTCGGTGCGCATCTTTCTGAAAAAAGAAATTTAAAACAGCAAATCAAAACCACTAGTTTACTAGTGGTTTTGATTTTACATTTTTTCTCATAAACAATAAAGTTTTTCTTTTGCTTGCATTATGTTACCTTATCCCTCTTTTCAAACTCATCAATTAGCTCTTTTGAAAGTGAATCGTCGGGATTCTCCTGTAACACGGATAATGCATATTCATAAAGTAATCCTTCGCTTATAGGAGAGTCGGGACAGTGAAAAAATATATAGACTGCAAACGACTTTATTGGTGTAAATGCGGGAAAAAGAGAAAGAGTGCGATTGATATGCCAATTAATCAATGTATAAATATCATCTAATAATGGTTCACCAAATGCAAGCAAATTACAAACAGCTAGATGTTTTTCCGGTGTTTCTTCTTTAGAAATGGAATACATTAAAAAACAATAGTATTGCATGGAATCAGCTTTTGGAAAGGCTTTTTGCAAATTTTCATATGAGTAGACAAAGTTATCCGTTGCTAAAACCTCGTATACTTCAGCATACAATCTTTCTTTTATCATCTTATCTAATGATTTCATTTTCTCACCCACGCATTTCCTACATTAAATACTTTGTCCTTTAGATATCCTGTTACCTCAATGATTTTCCCTCTATATCTCCATATTATATGAACAACCCCTTTGTTATCCATTCGCCATTCTCCTTTTCTAATTGCCTGATTAATAAGATTTGTTATATTTGCAGTCGTAACTTTTGGAAGAACCTTTTTCCATAAGTGCTTCGAAACATTCATATGTTTATTCATTTTAAATGTGCTGATTTTTGCAACACTTTTGTAGCTTAAGCGTAATATGCCAGCTATTTTTACACTAAATGTAGACCACGCTCTTGCAACATATGGACCGACAAAATAGCCGATTGTCGCAGCGGAAGCCGTAATTATAGCAGACAAGCCCCAAATGAAAGTGTTTCTTTTCCATCCTCTTAACCCAATACGATCCGCAAGCCATCTCGTCAGGAAATATCCGCCGACCGCTCCAATTACACCGCCGATAACAGCCCCGATTACGTTGGCGGCAATTGTCCCAGACTGATCCACCATATTGACGGGATTGTTTTTACAGTAAGCAAATAGATTCGCACTCACTGGATTCTCTTGAGAAACATTGAGCACTTCCGCAACATCCGCATTGATAAACCTGCCCCACTCCGGGTTGTAATACCTCGACTGAAGATAATACAGCCCCGTCTCCGCATCGTAGTAATACCCACGGTACGTGCAGGGGTTCAGCTTCTGGAGCGTCGCGTCGCCCGTCATGGACACGATCTGGCCGTATGCGTCGTACACATAGGATACCTTCTCCGCTCCCGTTTTGTCAACGATAGCGAGCACGTCGCCCTGCGTATTTCACCTAAAGTCTAATGCATAAAAACTGGCGCTTCCCATTGCTAAATTACCATGAGAAGCGCCTCGATTATTATTTTCCCTTAATCCAGCAAATTCTCAAATTTTTTAATGGTTTCAGCAAGTTTCTTTTGAAACGTCGTTTCGTCAATAAAGAAATCGTTTGTTAGAATATCCTCCTGAAAAGGAGAAAAACGCTCTGCCAACTTGCATATTGATTCTAGTAAAGCAAATTCGCATTCTTGTAAATTCTTTTTATCAAGGTCTATGTTATAAACTTGAGTATATTCATTGCAAAATGCCCTTGTAGAATATTTTCCTTTCAAATAGTTTGTAATTAAATAATAGAGTTTTTCTTTTGCTTTCATATAATCACCTATCTGTAATATTTAAAATGCAGGATCATTCTTTTAGACCAATCATATAAAACTTCAAGTTTGTACTTTTTACCATTTTTCCACATATCTGTTGTATACATAATAGCCTTTGAGCCTCTGGTATCTCTTGCAGCTTTTCCATATTTAATTGCCTTTTCTAACATTTGAATTGGAACTTTTCTAGCTGCTTCACTCATATGCTTTTTAGCAGCGTGGGAAAAAGATAATTGACGAATGTTAACAAGTCGAAACATTTTGCTGACTTCAAAGGGGATTTTTTTCACTGCTAAAGATCCCCTTGCAACTGCTGTTTGAAGAACTGGCTGAACTGCTCTCCATATAACTGGGCCAGCAAACCAACCGGCTACAGCAACTAGCGCCGCTGAACCGCCAAGTACAAGCCTCCTTCTCCATCCTGATAGTTTAAAATAATTGGCTATTGCTCGGCCAATAAGCGCGCCCGCCCCAGCTCCTACTAAAGCACCAATAATATTTGCGGGTGTAATCATCCCAGATACTTCAGTATTATTAATCGGATTATTATTACAATATAAAAACAAATTCCCATTAACAGCGCTACTTTTACTTAGTTGCATAACCTCCGTTTTATCCGCATTGATAAACCTGCCCCACTCCGGGTTATAATACCGCGACTGGAGGTAATACAGCCCCGTTTCCACGTCGTAGTAATACCCGCGGTACGTGCAGGGGTTCAGCTTCTGGAGCGTTGCGTCGCCCGTCATGGACACGATCTGGCCGTATGCGTCGTACACATAGGATACCTTCTCCGCTCCCGTTTTGTCAACGATAGCGAGCACGTCGCCCTGTAAGTTCTTCACATAGAAATAGCTTGCGCTGTCGTTGACCGTGAAGCCTACCGGCTCGTCGTTTGCGTCGTACAGGATTCTGACCGCATCGTTTCCAACCTTCTGCCCGACAAGCTTCGATTCGTTCCAGAGGTATTCATACACGGTTGACGCGCCGCTTTGCGTGACCGTCTTTTTCGTGCGCAGGCCGTCCGCGTTGTATTGATATGCGATATCCATCCCGCTTTTGCTCATCGAGGCAAGCTGCCGCCCGGCCTCCCAGGTGAACGCCCAGCCATTGTAGCTCGTCGGGTTGCCAACAGTATCATACTGAATTCGCTTTGCGTCGTAATACGCGAGCTGATCCTTCCATGTGCTGTCATAGGTATACAGCCACGTCCGCTTGAGCAGTAGCGGCGTTCCCGTCGTGTATTTGTAATTTGTCCGGCTGACGAGGTTGCCGCCTTCGTTATATACATACACCACCGTCAGATCCTGCACCTTATCATCCACGCGCGTGAGCTGGTTTGCAGCATCGTAATGGTAGGTATACAGGAGCGTTGAGCCGCCGTCGTTATTGACTTGATGCACGGTTTTGATATTGCCGTTGCCGTCATAGGTGTAGGAAAAATCCTTGGTTGCAGACGTGTTCGCGCCGGTTTTGATCGCGTTGCGCAGGATATTCACGCGGTCGCTCGTCTGCGCGGCGGAGGCGGACTTGTATTCATAGCTCGTGCTGACGCCGCCTGTCACCGCTGTGCCGTTTTTCGCAAGCACGCTCTTTTCCAGCGTGCGGCCGAAATAATCCGTCTTTTCCGAGAGGGCAGTGGCGGTTCCGGGGCTTGTGACCGTGCCAGATTTGACGGTCTGGCCTGTGGACTGCGTATAGCTGTCGTCGTTTGTTTTTCTGGTATAGGTCTTGCCAAAGGCGGTTTCCGTTACGCTCCCGTCATCCGCTGTAACGCTGGAGTAGACAAGGCTGTTATCGGAGAGCTTGCGCACCTCCATGCGGTCGCCGTCCAGCGTCGCCTTTGTCCCGGCAATATTGTCGGTGGCCGTTTTTACGTTGCCCTGCCGATCATAGGTGTAGGTGAAGCGCCAGGCGCTATCCCCGCTATACTTGATGCCTGTGATATTCTGTTTGGCGTCGTATTGATAGGTGATGGCCTGGCCGTTGCCATAGGTGATGCTGTTGAGCTTGTTATGGTTTGTGCCTGTGCCGTAGGAATAGGTGACGAGGCTTTGGCTGCCAACCTTTACGCCGGTCTGATTGCCCCAGCTATCGTAGGTAAAATTGTAAGAAAATCCATTGTGCGTCACGCTCGAAAGCCTGTCGTTCTCATATCCATAGGCGGTGGACATCGTTTTGGAACCGACCTGCTGCGTCACCTTGGTCAGCGCCTGCATAGCGTTGTAGGAATACTGCACAGTATTGCCGTTGCCGTCCGTCTGGCTGTCGAGCTGGCCGTTCTTCTCGTTATAGCCATAGGATACCGTATCGCCTGCGGAATTCGTCGTGCTGGCCAAATAGTTGCCGGAGGCGGTGTAGGTATTGCGGGTTTCAATGCTTTTCGTGCCATCCGTCTGTGTGGAAACAGTCACATTGCCCTTTACGTCCTTTGTCTCTTTTGTGCCGCGCTTGCACTGTACGCAGGTGCAAGCATCCTTGCTCGCGCAGCGGCAGGAGCAATCCGCCTCCTCGCAGCCCTCGCAGGTGCAGTGCGCCTCCTCTGTGCCAGGGCCGCTGTCGGAGGATTCGGCCTGCGCTTCCTCTTTATAAAGTTGGATGCCATCATACATCACGGAGCCCATCTGACGGTCATAGGAGAGATAGAGATCCACAAAGGCGGTATCCTGATCCAGCGTAAATGACTTCTGCATATACTGCCAATTTTGCGTATTCGTATTGTAATCGATCCGGCCAAGTGTTTCAATATCGTTCCCTTCGCCGTCATCCGTCTGTATGCGGAACGCACAGCTTCTGCCCGAAGCCAGCGGCAGGCCGTCCGTTACCTTTGCCCATGCGCCAAATCGAAACGTATCGCCAGCCTTGCCGTTAATGAAAACGCGCTGGATTAGGCAGGGCTGCGTGGTAATGGAACCGGTATGGCGATAAACGCTGTTATCCAGTGTGCTAGCACGCTGGTTGTTATTTGTGTCGGTAGCCACCGCGCCTGTAGGGATAACCCGCCAGGAATCAGACCCAAATGTAAAGTCCGGGTTTTCCACATAGTTATAGGCAGCAGCCTTGTTTGTCTTTTCAAGCTGGTACGCATCCGCATAGATCGCGCCGAAGGAATTATCCATACGGACGTGGCAGCGTAGGTTTGTAGCATTGGCGGGAATGGTCAGCGTTGTCTCCAACCGCACCCATTTCCCTTGCGTATCCTTCACCTTTGCGCTGGATGTTTCCTTCAGCCAAGTACTGCCGTTCCATGCCTGCAACGAAACCCGCGCGCCGTCTCCCGTTAGGGCCTGTGGGAGGTTAATCCAAGCTGAAAGCGTATAGGTTTCTCCCGCTTTGATATTGGTATAATCTTGGTGCAGTGTAACCGTTCCCAACGTATCCCGTGCAACACGGTAACAATAAGCGCCAGCTTGGGCGTAAAGCCCGCTGCGGAAACGGACATGCGTATTATCGCCTGAATAAACCGACCAGTTATAGGCATTCTCTTCAAAGCTATGGTTTTTGATATAATTCATGCTGGTTGGCTGCGTTTCGGAAACATTGGAAAGGATATTGTGTTTTTTTCCCTCTATTTCTTCCGTCTTATAGGTTGCATATACATAATCGCCTGTTTCGCCGTCCATGGAGCAGACCGTCCGGCCATATTCGTCAAACTGTTTGATTTCCACGTTGCCGAGACTGTCCGTAAACCTGCGCTGGAACATACCGTCATAGGTCATATCCAACCATGCGCCATCCGCATAGCTTCCATTAGACTGATATGCCCGCTCAATAATGCGCAGCTTGCCCTGGTTATCAAACCTCGCTTCCATCTGGTTGTTATCGACGTCGGTGAGCGTCATACCGAGCCCATAATCATACTTGACGGTTTTGCCGTCTGGGTAGGTCACGCTCTTGAGCACGGAGCCAAAAATATTGCTGTTATTTTCATAGGTGACCTGATAGGGGACGTTGTTGCCTGCGTCATCCTTTACAGTGATCGCATTTCCATCTGCGTCAAAGCACTGAATGGATTGTAGCTGTTTTTTCGTTAAGATACTTGTTGCATCTTTATAAGTAAAGCGGTATTCTCGGCCTACGCCGTCGATCAATTTTTCTATATAACTCCCATTGTATAGAATAGAAATCGCATTAGATGGCTGGCTCGCGTCGGCCATTCTCACCATATAGCCGCTTGAGTTGAATTGTAAGATATGATTTTCGTTATCCGTAATCTCTATTTCCGCTAAATGTGCGCCATAATTAGAAGTCACGGTTTTGGGCATCCAAAGGGCTGTGCCCGTGTCTCCAACATAATTCGTCGTCTCCTCGATCCATTTCACCTTCGTGTGGGCTTCATTTTCTTCCGCGGAAGCAATATAGCTTATTTGTTTACCTTGGCCGTTTTTATAGGAAATCCGGGGCTTTGCGTCCGCACTGTCGCTCACATAATGAATGTTCTGGTTATAGTTCATATTCCAGGAGGAACCGATTATGAGCTGGATCGGGAGCACACTGATAAAATTACAGTAATCTTTGATCTGTACCGGCATCACATTTCCACCCAGACCGATATCTTCACGTTCAATGCAGATATTGCTAGAAAAATCGTTGACATACATTGTGCCCGCCCTGCCGACAGACTGCGTGTGGTAGTCGTACCGGTCGTCAATTCCCTGATTGCCAGCGTAATCAATTTCAAGCGTTGGCTGGTAATCGCTATTATTCTGATCGTTTGAAGATATGACGCTTAAATCTGTGTTGACAGACTCATCCAACGCTTTAAGAAGCAGACCATAATAGGAGATATCCGAGCCGCTCGGCGCACAAAACTTTGTCACATCCAACACGATGTGCTGCATAGCGCTGGACGCATTGATTGTTACATAATCCATCGGGGAGGGATGGAATGACGGCTGCGCATGATGAGTAACCGCCGCAGGATCCCAAGTCTGCGTGATTCCATATACCGCAAGCTTCGCAGCGGTGCTTCCCAAATTCTTACCATATAGATTCAGCCGGGCAGAGGTAACTCCGCTGCTGACAATATACTGGCTTTGTGGAAATAAGAATGCCCGCGCAATTGTTCCGCCGCCTTTAATTTTTAATTCCGTGGCACTCTGATAGTTCGCTGTTGGCAGGGATGAGATCGTATAGGTATCGTCATCCGGCGTTTCGCTTTCTTCTTCCGCAGCAGCTAGAAGTGACATTTCCGCCTCGACGACCGGATCTAATACAACCGGATAGGCGCGTTCATTTGCGTGCAGCCATTCTGTAGACGGTGTATAACGCAAAAGATAGGTATCCTTTTGCTGAGAAAGGGAAACCTGTATCTCCTCGGAGTGTGCGCCGTTCGCATCATACATATATGGAGCGGGGAGTGTGAAAACCGGAATACCGTCCGCATCGGCAAAGGTGATCTCGCCCGTATTTGATAATTTGGCTTTTAGTTTTGGGGCATAAACCTGATATTCATAGACAGCGTCCTCCTTCGGCTTCTTCTTGAATATTATATTCTCTTTCACCGATTGAGGAAGCACTGTGTATTCTAAATCCACATCGGTCTGAATGTTTTGATAGGTGATAGTCGCTTGTCTTTCTGATAAATTAGAGCGTTTTTGGGCTTCGCTGAGTTTTTTGCGAAGCTCTTTTTCTTCTTTGGTTTTTGCTTTTATTTTTGCTTTAAAAGCCTTCTTCGAGGAATGGATCATGTTAAACGAAAGGGTATATCCCCGATTGGTAATCGCAATCGCTTCATCATCGGAAAGCTCGCTTGGAAATGACGCTTGAAAATAGTTTTCCCTATTTGCGAAAACCATTTTTTCTTCCCCGGGTTGCTCTTCTAGGGTATTATCAATTTCTTCCCATACTCCATCTTTTAAGTAATGAAGCGGTTCATCTGCTATGAGTGCTGTATAAGTACCATCGGTTCTTCGAAAGATTTTGGCATTTGCACTGCGTTCCTGCTCAACCTCATAAAGAATGCCCGATTCGTTTCCGACATTGGATTCTTGTGCTTGTGTGGTTTGCGCCTGTGCTTGCCGTTGGACGCCATCTGCAATTGCCTGAGCGGGCAAGATTTCAGCAATTAGTAGGATTGCCAACGCCATAGAAATGATCCGCAATACTTTTTTCATTTCAACATCTCCTCAATTGTTACGTTTGAGAGAACCCCTCTCATTCTATATAACGTAAAAAGAGACCAAAACGTTGCACTAAAAGTTATAAAAAATTATACTGAACACACATTTTGTAGAAATGCACTAACATAATTCTGAATTCATGTTCAATTTGCAAGACAGTATTATCTACTATTGGGATATATTAAAAAAATCAAAACCATTAGTAAACTAGTGGTTTGCACAGACCCCAGAGGGGCACTGAAAAATATCATCGCATCGCTCGCCCTGCAACTGGTAAATCAGTCATACTTGTCTGGTTTAAAGTTTACAACGATTCTCAGGTTTTTGTATATTTCCTCTTATGAAATTTTTTCTGGAGGAAAAATCCGTTTCTTTTGATTTACTACTCGCTTCCATTAATTTATTTGCCAAGGCTTTTTTACCTACTCCCGGTAGAACCGGGGGGCTCATGCTGAAAGCGACAAAAAACAAAATGGGCGCCGATTTTTCGGCGCCCATTTTGCAAAATGAGGGAAAAAGGAGAGAAAAAATGAAAAAGTAGAAATATTAGAACCCTCTTTTGAGGGGATCGTAAGCGAAAAGCGCTTGTATTTAACTTGGTTTTAGTATACCTGCAAAATGTTACGATTTTGTGTGCAAAAATAAAAGATTATGAGAAAAGCGGATGACAAAAGTATGACAAAGCCGAAAAACAGGAAAATAGAATGTATTGCATTCGGCGCGCCAAGGGATTATAATAAGACAAGCACGTAAGTAAAGGAGGAATACCAAATGGCGCAGATTGATAAAAATATGACCGTTGGCGATATTTTGGATCTGGATCGTGAAACGGCTGTTTATTTTTTGAATATGGGCATGCATTGCCTCGGATGCCCTGCCTCCCGCGGCGAAACCGTGGAGCAGGCCTGTATGGTGCATGGCGTAGACGCCGACGCGCTGGTGAAGGAGATCAACGCGTATCTTGCCGGTAAGGAATAAGTTCCAAACTGCCCGGTGCAAAAAAGATGGCCATAGGCAGCAAGGCTTTGAAACCGCCCGACGTTTGCCGGGCGGTTTTTCCTTGTATCAGGAGGCTCCTAGTTTTTGGATTTATACGGAAGACAATAAAAGGAGGCGGCGAAATGCATGTGTTTCCTCTGAACCGGCCCCTTTGCACTCGGCTCCAAATGGTAGCGGATTTTGTGCGGGATGGCGCCGCCGTTGCCGATATCGGCACGGATCACGCCTATCTGCCCGTGGCATTGGTTCTTTCCGGCAAATGCCCTCGCGCGGTTGTGTCCGATCTGCGTGAAATGCCGCTGGAAAATGCGCGTCAGGCAATCCGGCGCTATCATTTAGAGGATCGGATCGTCGCCTGCCTGTCGGATGGGCTTGACGAAATTGCTCCGGATTGGGCGCAGGATATTGTCATTGCCGGGATGGGCGGCGAATTGATTGCAGCCATCCTTGCGCGTGCGCCCTGGCTGCGAAATGAGGGGAAGCGGCTGATCCTCCAGCCGATGACGCACGCGGAGGATGTGCGCCGGTTTCTCTATAAAAATGGATTTTCAATTTTAAAGGAAAACGCCGTGCAGGATGGCTCCCATTTCTATATTGCCCTGTGCGCGCAATATACGGGGGCGCCCACAGCTTGTTCACCCGGCCTTCCGTATTTGGGCAGGCTGCCGGAGTGCCATAGCGAAGCAGCGCTTATCTATTTGAACAGGCAGCATCAGCGCCTGCTCACCCGCGTAGAGGCTTTGCGCAGGTCGCGCCGGTCGCAGCAAGAATGCGCCCGGCTGGAAGCGGCGGCCGCCGAGATAGGCGGGGCAATGCGTAAAATGGCAGAACCAGTGATTGGATCAATGGAATAAACGCTCTGTAAGGGGCTTTGTCAATGACCAGCGAAAGGAACGGGTTTGGCAGAATGCTTTGTGTAAAGGATTTTTATGATTATTTCAATACAATCGCGCCCTTTGACCGGCAGGAAAGCTGGGATAATAGCGGCCTACTGGTGGGAGATCCGAAGCAGCGGGTGGATACGCTCGCCGTTGCTCTCGATATGACGCCAGAGGCGGTTCAAATGGCGCGGGAGGCCGGCGCGCAGCTGTTTATTAGCCATCATCCAGTGATCTTTCATGCGCAAAAGCAATTTTTGGCGCAAGAGCCCGCTTATTTGCTTGCACAGGCAGGGATGAGCGCAGTTTGTGCGCATACCAGCCTGGATGTGGCGCAAGGCGGCGTAAATGATGTGTTAGCGGAGAAGCTGGGGTTATCCGCCGTGGAGGCGGTTCCCGCCCAAGAAGGAGCGCCCCTGCTGCGGATTGGCAGCGTAGAGCCCATGGATGCGCAGGCGCTTGCAGGCTCTGTCAGCCGCCGTTTGCACGCGGCGGTCCGGATGGCTGCGGCCAACAAAGGGAGGGAAATCACCCGTGTAGCAGTTTGCGGCGGCGCGGGCGCCGATTTGATGGCAGATGCACAGGCGGCAGGCGCGGATGCTTATGTGACCGGCGACGCAAGCCATCACGAATTTTTGGCGGCGCAGCAGAGAGGGCTTACGCTGCTTGCGGCGGGGCATTATGAAACAGAGAATCCTATAGTTGACGTGCTGGCGCGTAAGCTATCCGCCCGGTTCCCTGGCATCCGTGTGGTGCGCATCCGGCAGGAGAATCCGGTGACATGGATTCAATTTGATGGCAAGGAGTCATTGTAATGGCGCTTGATGGAATTTTTTTGCATTTTTTAAAACAGGAAATCGAGCGCGAGGCGCTCGGCGCCCGGGTGGAAAAGGTCAGCCAGCCTTCCCGGGAGGAGCTGGTGCTCTCGCTGCGCAGCCGGGCGGGCGCAGGCTCCCATACCGGGGCCTTGAAGCTGCTGCTCAGCGTGCGCTCCAATAGCCCGCGGCTGCATTTTACGAACTATGCGCCGGATAACCCGCAGAAGCCGCCGATGCTCTGCATGCTCCTGCGAAAAACGCTCGTTGGCGCAGTGCTCACCGGCTTGCGTCAGGTGGGGCTGGACCGCGTGTTATTTCTCGATTTCGACGCGAGCAACGAGATTGGCGACCGGGTGCATCCGAGCCTGTGCATCGAGATCATGGCGCGCCACAGCAACATTATCCTGTTGAATGAAAACGGTGTTGTGGTCGATGCGGTCAAACGGATTGACGCCACGAAATCTTCCGTCCGCGAGATTTTGCCTGGCACGCCTTATGAGTTGCCGCCCGCTCAAGAAAAGGGGAATTTCCTGGAGGAGCGAGCGGAGGATGCTTACAGGCGAATCCTGCTGGAGGGGGATGCGCGCCTTTCCACGGCGCTGTTGCATTCCCTACAGGGTGTTTCGCCCATCGTTTGCCGGGAGCTTGCGTTCCGCACGGCAGGGGAGGATCTTCCCGTTTCTTCTTTGGATTTGCAGCAGAAGCAGGCGCTGACGCAGGAGCTGGAGGCGCTATGCACACGGGTGCGGGAAGGCCGGGCGGAGCCGGAGATGGTGCTCGATCAGGAGAAAAAGCCTGTTGATTTTGCGTTTTTTTCCATTCGTCAATATGGTGCGCTAATGCGGACTCGTGCGTATACGGCGCTCTCCCCGCTGCTCGATGATTTTTACACGGAGCGCGACCGTGCGGAACGCACTAAACAGCGGGCGCAGGATTTATTTCGCCTGGTTACGAGCACCATGGAGCGCATTACGCGCCGCCTCAACGCGCAGCGCGCTGAGCTTGCAGCCAGCGAGGACCGGGAAGCGCTGCGCATTCGCGCGGAGCTGATCAATGCCTACCAATATGCGCTGGAAAAGGGCGCTCCGTTTTATGAAGTGGAAAATTATTATGATGGCAACCGCCTTTTGCGCATCCCGGCGGACCCTGCCCTGTCGCCCGCGCACAATGCGCAAAAGTATTATAAAGAATACCGCAAGGCGCAGACGGCTCAGAAGGTGCTTACCGGGCAGATTGCCGCCGGCGAACAGGAGCTGCAATATATGGAGAGCGTGTTTGACGCGCTGAGCCGCTCCCAATCGGAGCGGGAGCTGTTGGAGATTCGGGAGGAGCTTGCGTCAAGCGGTTATCTGAAAATCAGGCGGGGCGCAAACGGCGCAAAACAAAAAGCCCCCAAAGCGCTGCCGCCGATGGAATTTTGCACGGATGACGGCTTTACTGTGCTAGTCGGCCGCAATAATGTGCAGAACGATAAGCTCTCGTTAAAAACGGCAGCAAAAGAGAATTTATGGCTGCATACCAAAAACATCCCTGGCTCGCATGTGATTCTGGTTACCGGCGGGCGGGAGCCGAGCGAGCAGGCGCTCCTTCAGGCCGCCCAGCTTGCCGCATGGTTCAGCCGGGCGCGGGAATCCTCCTCCGTGCCGGTGGATTATACGCCGGTGCGCATGCTGCGAAAGCCGCAGGGCGCGCGGCCCGGCAAAGTGATTTATGATACTTACCGGACGGTCAGCGTTCGTCCCTCCGGGGAGCTGGCGCAGCGTCTGCAAAAGGGAAAAGAACATTTGTAACGGATTGTAATTTTTTAGGCCCGTTTTATGCGAATAAGGCATGAAACGGGTCTTTTTTGTAAAAAAAGAGCCCTTTAATTTGTCTATTACTACAAATTTGTAACAAAAGGGTTACAATTTTGTAATCGCGTGCTATAATAACAACAAAAGGTTCCAATGAGCATGTCACCGGATCTGCTCAACAAGTTGGATTGTGCCTATCTTATCACATGGATCAAACAGATTTTTTAGGAGGCATTCCGCATGGATATTGTTACGAGGGAATATTCCTTTCCATCGGTTACCGGCCTTTCCGATATTTATGCGAAGAGCTGGGCTCCCTCGGAGGAGAGGGAGGTAACCGCTGTGATTCAGATTTTGCACGGCATGGCGGAACATATCGCACGATATGATGCGTTTGCATCCTATCTATGCGGGCAGGGTTTTGCTGTGTTTGCAAATGACCATGTAGGGCATGGTAAAAGCGCGAAAAGCGACGAGGAGCTGGGCTATTTTGGCGAGGAAAACGGCTGGAAGGCCTTTGCCCGGGATGCAAAGCAGGTAACAGATCTGGCGCGCAAGGCATACCCCGGGCGGCCCATCCTTATTTTTGGGCACAGCATGGGCTCCTTTGCCGCCCGCTATTATACAGAGCTCTATGGCAATGAGATCAGCGGCGCCATTTATTGCGGCACAAGCGGCGAAAACCCAGCGGCCGGGATTGCGGTGGGCCTCGCTTCCTTTGTGGCGAAGCGCCGTGGCAGCCGTTACCGCAGCGAATTCATCAACCGCCTCGCCTTTGGCAGCTATAATAAAAAATGCGATTCGCCGCGCACGGCTTTCGACTGGCTGACAAAAGAGGAGGAGATCGTTGATCGCTATCTTCAAGATCCCTGGTGCGGTTTCTTATTTACCGCGGCGGGTTACCGCGATTTGTTCAGCCTGCTCAAGCATGTGTCTGCGCCGAAATGGTATCAAAAAGTGCCCTATCCGCTCCCGATCCTGCTCATCTCCGGTGAGATGGATCCGGTGGGCGATTATGGAAAGGGTGTGCGGCAGGTTTACCAGGATCTCAAAAAGACGGGGCATGGCGATGTGACGCTTAAGCTCTATCCTGGTGATCGGCATGAAATCCTCAACGAGACTGATCGGAAGGCTGTGTTTGCCTTCATCGGTGAGTGGGCGCGCCGCGTTGTGGAAGGGGAGCCCGCAAACGCGTCGAAGGCCGATTAATATGGGAAGAATGGGATCGGCCATCCGTTAGGCCGTCCTGTAAAAAACGTTTCTCATTAGGGGAGTGTATCTTTTGAAAACATTATTGGTTTACTATTCCAATCAAAAAAATATTCGCTCGCTCTGTGAAGCTTCTGCACGGGAGGGGGAAGTGGACGTTTTGGAACTGCGCGAGCGCTATGATCGAGGCGTGCTTTCCGCCGCTACGGTTGGCTCCTATCTGGCCTCCAGGGGCATGGGGTCGCAAATCGATCCGTTTGAAATCGATTTTGATGCGTATGATACGGTTATTTTGGCCACTCCTGTTTGGCATGGCAGCCCGGTGCCCGCAGTAAACGCCTTTTTGCATAAGGTGGACTTGCGCGGCAGGGCGATTTCAGGCCTGCTTTTATATGATGGGCGGCACGCTGCAAAAGCAATGGATACGCTGCGTGAACGCGTCCGCCTCGCCGGCGGCGCCTGCCGCGATGTTGTGTGTATTTCAGCCAAAGAACTGCGCGAGAAGAACTGTGACGTGTTTTCGTTTGCAAAAGCGGAAACACGTCTTGCCCCGGTTCTCTCTTAGCCCCCCAGCGCGCAGTGGAAGTGAACCGCCGTTTTTCTTCGGAAAATACGGTGGTTTATTTTTGCCGCAAACCGGCTTGGGCGTGATTGAGGGCTGGGGGAGTGTGGCATAATAACTTTACAAAACGCTGGCAAAATCAAAGATTTTGAGGGTTGTGAAGAACATTGAGCCATTGATTCGGGCTGATGGCCTGTGGCTACGCCGCTCATTTCGCAGAGGTTAGAGCTTCAAACAGAGTTTGAAGCATTGGAAAAATGCCTGTCGGCGCGAAACGCCAGCTGTTGTATATTTTTTCTTTGCGGGAGGTTGTGTTTTTACGCATTACAGTTTGACTTTTTCCTGAAATTGGCGTAAAATGAGCCTTGTTAGGATAAGCTAACATAATGCACAGAGATCATGCTGAATTTGGAGGCTGAATCGTATGGATTACACAAGGGAAATTTCACCTGGAATTCACTGGGTGGGTGGCAACGACAGACGTCTAGCGTTGTTTGAAAATATGTTTCCACTGCCGCAGGGCGTAGCCTATAATTCCTACCTGATTTTAGATGATAAAGTAGCTTTAATGGATACGGTAGATGCGGCAATCACCCGGCAGTTTTTTGAGAATATGGATCGTCTGCTGGCAGGGCGCGCGATTGATTATCTAGTGGTAAACCATATGGAGCCGGATCACTGCGCTAACATTGAGGAGCTTGCGCGCCGCTATCCGGAAATGAAAATTGTAGGCAATCAAAAAACATTTCAAATGATCCGCCAGTTTTATGATTTTTCACTGGACGATCGCTGCATAGAGGTGCGCGAGGGCGACTCGCTACCGCTGGGCGCGCACACATTGCAGTTTTATTTTGCCCCTATGGTGCATTGGCCGGAAGTGATGTTGGCATTTGAGGAGAGCCAGGGCATCCTCTTTGCGGCGGATGCCTTTGGCTCATTCGGTGCGCATGATGGGGATATTTTCAGCGACGAAAAGGATTTTGAGCGGATCTACCTTTCGGAAGCGCGCCGGTATTATGCCAATATTGTGGGCAAATATGGCCCGCAGGTGCAGGCCGCCCTGAAAAAGCTTGGCGGTGTTGATGTAAAAATGATTTGTCCGCTGCATGGCCCAGTTTGGCGCGAGGATCTCGGTTATATTCTGGATAAGTATGATCGGTGGAGCAAATATATCCCGGAGGAGCCCGGTGTGGTGCTGGCCTATGCCTCTATGTATGGCAATACGGAAAATGCGGTGGATCTGCTTGCAGGCAAGCTGGCGCAGCGCGGGATTGCAAACCTGAGCGTTTTCGATGTTTCCAAAACGCATCCCTCCGAGATCATTGCAGAGATGTTCCGTTTGAGCCATATGGTGCTCGCTTCGCCCACCTATAACATGGGAATTTATTACGGAATGCACGGCCTTCTCCATGAGATGGCGGCGCTCAACCTGCAAAACCGTAAGGTGGCGATCATCGGCAACGGCTCTTGGGCGCCTGCGGCGGCGAACCTGATGAAAAAGCAGGTGGAGGGCATGAAGAATATGGCGCTCGTCTGCGAGCCGCTGGAAATCCGCTCTGCGTTGAAAAAGGAGCAAATGCCCGATGTGGATGCAATGGTGGATGCGATTTGTGCCTCCATGGAAGCGGTATAAAAGCCTTTTTATTGTTCCCTCCCGGCAGAAATCTTCTGCCGGGAGTTTTGTGTTTTTCTTGAAAAGCACAGGCTTAGAAATGGATGGACTTTTTTGTATGTATCCCGTATAATAAATAAGAAAAAGCGGTGAACAGCCCTGCTTTTATTGGTCGGGGCTCCGCTGCTGGAAGGATGGATATGAAATGAAAAAAGTATGGAAACTGCTTGCGTTGCTCCTAGCTGCAATCCTGATGTTGACGGCGCTGACCGCCTGTGCTGGCCCGGAGAAGAAGCTGCTGGGCAAATGGATGGATTCCTCCAATATGAGCGGCTATGAATTTCAGGAAGAGGGGATTGTGGAGCTGACCTATGCGAATTTCACCGTGCCGGTCGTCAACATCCCGTTTACAGGCTCGGTAAAGGGAACATATTCCATCGGGGAGGATAATACCCTTACGATCAATTATTCCATTTACAGCAAGAGCATCACGAAAAGCTATACCTATTCGATTGAGGATAGCACCTTAACGATGGTGGAAAAAGAGTCCGGCAACCGCTCCATGTATATTCGCCAGGCAGACACGACTGCCTGACCGATTCTGTGCTGCCGGGTGAAAGGATGGTCATATGTCTGTGCCGTATGAGCGGCTGGATGCCGTTTCGATGCTCTATCCGGCGCTGAGCTTCGGTAGGCGCGGGTATCTATTTCGCTTGTGCGCCGTTTTAACTGAGGCGGTGGATGCGCAGGTGCTTGGTGTGTCCGTCCGGGCGCTCAGGCCGCGGTTTCCCGTCCTGTATACGCATCTGAAAAAAACGTTTTTGGGCTATGTGCATGTTCCGGCAAAAGATTTGGATATTATCGGGCGAGAGGAGCCGTATCTCACGCTGCCAGAGCTGTATGATACCGCTAAGCCCGCCTTTCGAATTTACTGCGAGGGCAACAGAATTACCATGGACGTATTCCACGCCAATGCGGATGCAGGCGCGGCAATTGCGTATTTACAGCAGTTGTTAGAGGATTATTGTGTACGCATGGAGGGCCGAGAGCCATGCGCGGCGGCCCCGGCCTCAGAGGCCGAGCTGGCCGACGATTACCTACGCAACTTTGACAGGACGAAAAACGCCTCCTTTGTGGAAAAGCAGGCGTACCGTTTCCGTCTTCTACCGGATGGCGACTATGTGCGGCTGACCTGCTTCTCCATTGATCTGGGCGGCATCAAGGGCAGGATAAAGCCGGAGGGCTTCACAGTGAATGACTATTTGGCCGCGGCGTTGTTCCTGGCGATTGCGCTCGGTGTGCAAATCCCAAAAGGCGCGCCGGATGTTTCCCTCTCCATTCCGATCAATCTGCGCCCGTTTTTCGGCTCCGTTACACAGCGCAATTTTTCATACTATGTCAATGTGCGCATCCCTGTGGTAGCTGATATGGAGCAGGCGTTGCGCTGCATACATCGGCAGGTGCGGGAGGCGACGCAACGCGACCGGCTGCTCTCCGGCATCGCCGCCACGGTGAAAACGGCCAATCATATTTTTATCCGCTATACGCCGCGTGTGGTGAAGGAATTCATGATCCGCCGGGTTTACCGTGTGATTGCGGGCACAGGGATGACGACAACGCTATCGAATCTTGGATTTCAGAAGCCGGCGCCGGTGGTGGAAAAGAAGCTCAACCGTTTTGAGATGTATCTTGGTGCGGGCGGAGGCGGGATGACAGCTTCCGCAGTCGGTTGCGGGCAAGCGGTATCCCTGTGCATCAGCGCATCCTCGCAGAACCGGTGTGTGGAGCATGCGTTGGAGGCAATTTTGCGGAAAGACGGCATTCCATTCACCGCCAACGAGCAAGAATTCCGCAATTTCCAAAAAATAAAAGAAAACGGCATAGCCAGTCTGTGAGCCTGTGAAAGGGTCGGATGTGCGCAAGTGGGCGTGCATCCGGCCTTTTTGCCCCCCCCCCGATGGGGTTCGGTCAAGTTCAATTTCCTACACCTTAGCCTCTGATTCCATCTGATGTGAAAAACATGGGGCGGCAAACACGGCCTTTTCCGTACAGGTCTACTAAAATCGGCCATGGTTCTGGTAATTGATGCCGAAATGCTTGAAAGCGCCCCTAAAACTATGTATAATAAAACACGAGGCTAGAGACGAACAATCCATGCGCACCCTGCGGTATTGCCCACCGGATGCGGATTGTTCGCTTTTTTTGAAATGCAAACGGCGAAATAAGCCGTTTTTTGAAGGAGGCAATTTGTTTTGAGTTGTTGCTGTGAACAGAAACAGGAAAGCGATCTGACGCTTTTGGACGGCGTGCTGGACGAATATGCCAGTGTGCCGGGCAGCCTGATTACCATTTTGCAAAAAGCGCAGGAAATCTATGGGTATCTTCCGCAGGATGTGCTGCGTCATATTGCGCAGCAGACGGGCGTAAAGCCTGCGAAGGTGTTTGGCGTGGCAACTTTCTACGCGCAGTTCCGTTTCCAGCCGGTGGGGAAATATCTGATCATGCTCTGCCAGGGAACGGCGTGTCACGTCAATGGCTCTCAGATGATCGAGCAGGCGATCGTGGAGGAGTTGGGAATTCACGACGGCGAAACTACCTCGGACGGCCTATTTACACTCAAAGATGTGGCATGCCTTGGCTGCTGTAGCCTTTCGCCCGTGATGATGATAAACGATGAGACCTACGGCACCCTTACACCGGAGAAAACAAAAAAAATCCTGCGGGAGCTGAAGGCGCGTGCATCGGAGCAAAAGGGAGGTCCGCAATCATGAAAATTGTAGTCGGGCAGGGCAGCTGCGGCATCGCGGCGGGCGCTGGGCGCGTTTATGACGCGCTGGCACAGGCGCTTTCAGGCACAGCACACGAGCTGACGATCGCAGGCTGCATCGGCATGTGTTATCTCGAGCCGATTGTAGATATTTATGAAGAGAGCGGCGCGCTCACAAGGCTTGTGCGCGTGCAGCAAAAGGATGTTCCTACCATTGCAAAGGCGGTGGAAACAGGCGATCAAAGCGCCTTGGCCGCGCTTATGATCACGGATGACGACAAGGCGTTTCTCGACCAGCAGACGCGCATCGCGCTGCGGCATTGTGGCGTGATCAACCCGGAGAAAATCGAGGATTATCTCGCGGACGGCGGCTACAGCTCCATTCGCAAAGCGCTCGCCTCCATGGCGCCGGAGGATGTGATTGAAACCATCAAGGTTTCCGGCCTGAAGGGGCGCGGCGGCGCGGGCTTTCCCACCTGGTTTAAATGGAATGCGGCGCGCAAAGAGCAGGCCCAGCCGAAATACCTCATTTGCAATGCGGATGAGGGCGACCCCGGTGCGTTTATGGATCGCGCGGTGATCGAAGGCGACCCGCACAACCTGATTGAAGGCATGCTGATCGCCGCCTATGCGATTGGGGCTTCCGAGATGGTTGTCTATGTGCGTGCGGAATATCCGCTTGCGGTCAAGCGGCTGCGCAATGCGATCCGCCAGGCGGAGGAACAAGGCTTTTTGGGCGACAACATCCTCGGCTCCGGCTTTTCCTGCCGGATGCGCATCAAGGAGGGCGCGGGTGCGTTTGTCTGTGGCGAGGAGACGGCGCTGATCGAATCGCTCGAGGGCCAGCGCGGCATGCCGCGGCTCAAGCCGCCATTCCCCGCGGCGAGCGGCTATTGGCACAAGCCATCGAATATTAATAACGTTGAAACGTTTGCAAACGTCCCATGGATTTTGTTAAACGGCGGCGAGGCTTTTGCCTCCATGGGCACGCCGGACAGCAAGGGCACCAAGGTTTTCGCCCTCACGGGCAAGATTAAAAAGGGCGGTCTGGTGGAAATCCCGATGGGCAAAACCCTGCGGGACGTCATTTTCGGCATCGGCGGCGGCATTCGCGGTGATCGGGAATTCAAGGCTGTGCAGATGGGCGGCCCCTCCGGCGGCTGTATCCCAGCGGAAAAGCTCGATACCATCATTGATTATAAAGCCTTGGGTGCGACAGGCGCGATCATGGGCTCCGGCGGCATGGTCGTCATGGATGAAACCACCTGTATGGTGGAGATGGCGCGCTTTTTCCTCGATTTCACCGCCAAGGAGTCCTGCGGCAAGTGCGTGCACTGCCGGCTGGGTACAAAGCGGATGCTCGAAATTCTCACCCGTATTGTCAATGGAGAGGGAAAAGAAGGCGATGTCGAACTGCTCGAAGAGCTGTGCGCCAGCATTAAGGACGGCGCGCTCTGCGGCCTCGGCCAGACGGCGCCGAATCCGGTGCTCACAACGATCCGGTATTTCCGCAAGGAATATGAGGCGCATATCCGGGAAAAGAAATGCCCAGCGCACCAATGCGCGGCGCTGATCTCCTACCGGATTGACCCTGATGTGTGCACCGGTTGCACGCTGTGCGCACGCAACTGCCCGGTCAAGGCCATTTCCGGCGAGGTCAAAAAGCCCCATGTGATCGATCCGGAGATCTGCATCAAGTGCGGCAAGTGCAAGGCAGCCTGCCGGTTTGGCGCAGTCCTTGTAGACTAGCCGTTTTGCGGAGAAAGGTTGGTTATTATCATGAAAATTCGTGTGAACATAGATGGTTATGAGATCGAAGCGCAGGAGGGCGCGACAATCCTCCAGATTGCCCGGGAAAACGGCATTGAAATCCCCACGCTGTGCCATGACGCGCGCGTAGAGGCCTACGGCGCCTGCGGGCTATGCGTGGTGGAAGTTGAAGGCAGCCCGAAGCTTGCCCGCGCCTGCGCCACCAAGGCGGCGGACGGCATGGTGATCCATACGCAGGGCGAACGGGCCAAACAGGCGCGCAAGGTGGCGCTGGAGCTGCTGCTCTCTGACCACGAGGGCGATTGCAAAGCTCCCTGCTCCCTCAACTGCCCTGCGGGGACGGACTGCCAGGGCTATGTCGGCCTGATTGCAAACGGGCAGTATCGGGAAGCGGTTAAGCTTATCAAGGAGAAGGTGCCGTTGCCCGCCTCTATTGGGCGCATCTGCCCGCATCCATGCGAGCAGGCTTGCCGCCGCAAGATGGTGGAGGATCCCATTGCGATCGCACATCTGAAGAGCTTTGCGGCGGATCTTGATCTGCGCAGCTGGGCACCGTATCAACCCGAATGCGCGCCGGATACACATCGAAAAATATCCATTGTAGGCGGCGGTCCCGCGGGCCTGACCGCGGCCTATTTCCTGCGGACGATGGGCCATTCCGTGGCAATTTATGACGCCATGCCCAAGATGGGCGGCATGCTGCGCTACGGCATCCCGCAATACCGTCTGCCCAAGGAGGTGCTCGATCAGGAGATCGCAGCGATCGCAAATCTAGGAGTTACCATGATCAACAACGCCAAAATTGGCGACGGCGTAACGCTCGATGAGCTGCGCGAGGGCAGCGATGCGGTGCTGGTCGCCATCGGCGCGTGGACGTCGAGCTCTATGCGCGTGCCGGGCGAGTCCCTCAACGGCGTGATGGGCGGCATCGACTTTTTGCGCCATGTGGCGCTCAACGAGCCCTCTGGGATCGGCGAGCGCGTAGCGGTCGTTGGCGGCGGCAACACGGCGATGGACGCCTGCCGCACCGCGGTGCGTATGGGCGCAAAGGAAGTGTATATCATCTACCGCCGCACGCGCGATGAGATGCCTGCGGATGCGTTAGAGATTGCACAGGCGGAGGAAGAGGGTGTCGCCTTCAAATTTCTGACGAATCCCGTGGAGATTTTGGGTGCGGGCGGCTCTGTGCGCGGCGTGCGGCTTCAGCAGATGGCGCTCGGCGAACCGGATGCGAGCGGCCGGCGCAGGCCGGTTCCAGTGGAGGGCGCGTTTGAGGATTTGCCGCTCGACACCGTCATCATGGCGATCGGCCAATGGACGAATCCGGAGGGCTTTGAAGCGCTGGAGCTGACAAAGCGCGGCACGATCGCTGCGGATGAAAGCACGTTTTCCACCTCCCTCCCCGGCGTGTTCGCAGTGGGCGACGCGACGAATAAAGGCGCGGATATTGCGATTGCGGCCATCGGCGAGGCCGGGAAGGCGGCGAAGGTAATCGATCACTTCCTCCAGGGCGCTGCCGTTGCTTACCGCAAGCCTTATGTGGTGGAGCGCACCGTCACGCCGGAAATGCTTGCGGACCGGGAGCGGAAAGCACGCGTGCAGATGCCGCACCTTTCCCCCGAAGAGCGGAGAACAAACTTTAAAGAGATTGATCTTGGCTATACGCAGGAGCTGGCAAAGCGGGAGGCCTCTCGATGCCTGGAATGCGGCTGCCACGATTCTTTTGAATGCAAGCTTTTGCACTATGCGAACGAATACGAGGTTGCGCCCGCCCGCTTTGAGGGCGAAAAGCATACCCGTCCACAGGAGCAGACGCATCCGTTTATCGAGCGAAACGCCGATAAATGCATCCTCTGCGGCCTGTGTGTGCGCGTGTGCGACGAGGCAATGGGGCGGACGGCTTTGGGCCTTGTCAGCCGCGGCTTTGATACGGTGGTCGCGCCGGAATTTGGCCGGAAGCTCGAACAGACGGACTGTATCTCCTGCGGCCAGTGTGTGGCGGTTTGCCCGACGGGCGCGCTGCGGGAGCTTCAGCCAATTCAAAAGAGTGTGCCGGTGGGGGAAAAATCCACGCTGACCACTTGTTCCTTCTGCTCCATGGGCTGCCCTGTCGACCTGCGTACGCGCGGCGATATGATGACGCGCGCTCTGCCTGTGGGGGAGAGCGGCATGCTTTGCGCCGGTGGGCGTTTTGGCTTTGGCGCGGCGCAGGAAGAGGGTAGGCTGAAAATGCCGCTGCTGCGGGAAAATGGGGCGTTGATCCAGGTGCCGTTTAATGAAGCGGTTGGCTGCGTCAGTGAGCGCATGGCGGATATCATCAGCCGGTATGGAAGTGGAGCGGTTGCCGTCACGGTTTCCGAGCGCTCTACCTGCGAGGAGGCGTATCTGGCCAAGCGCTATGCAAACGAGGCACTCGGCACCGAGAACCTCTGCTCCTTCGGCCTAATGGAGAGCGGTGTGAAAGAGGCGCTGGGCATCGACGCTTCCCTGAACACCTTCGAGGAGCTCAACGGCACGGATGTGATCCTGCTCATTGGGGCGACTCCGGCGCTTTCCACAACAATGGCGGGTGTGCGTATCCGCAAAGCGGTGAAGCAGGGATCAAAGCTCATGCTGATCGGCCCGAACCGGACTTGGTTTGACGATTTCGCACAGTGGCATTTTCAGACGGATGAAACAGCTTTCCTCACAGCGATGCTTGAGGCGCTCCAAAATCCGGAGGCCACGGGCGAGGCGGCGCAAGCGGCCGCAATTTATCGCGGTGCAAAAAAAGCGATGATTGTTTATCACGATGCGCAGGTGTCGCGGCAGGCTGCCGTGCTGGCAGCATCACTCGCCAAAAAATCCGGCCATATCGGCCATGCGCGCGACGGCTTAATCGTCCTGAAACCTGGTGCAAACAGCCAGGGCCTTTCCCTGCTGGGGGTGAAGCCCGCTTCCCAGATTGACTGGACAACGATCAAGGCAGTTATCTCCTTTGGGGAGATGCTGCCGGAGGCCTGCACGCAGAATGCGGAATTCCTGGCAGTGCAGGATGTTTACCTGACGGATACGGCTGGCCGCGCGGATGTTGTGCTGCCCGGGAGCATTTTTGCGGAAACCGACGGCACCTATCTTTCCGCCCAGCGAAAGCTTGGCGTGGTGCGCAAAGCGTTCCGGCCGCTGTGTGGGTTTGAGGGCTGGCAGATGATTCAGGCGCTGGCGAACGACTGCATGGAGAGCCGTGGCATGGACTATGAAAGCCCGGCGGAGATTTTTGCCGATCTCTGTGCGAAGGTAGAGGGCTTGCGCGGCGCAAACCGTTGTGCAGGCTGTGGAAAGCATTCGGCCTTCTGGCCTGTGGGGCAGAGCCCGGTGCTCACGCCTGTTGCAGAGAAGGATGTGCCGCAGCAGGCGAATGCGCCGCTGTGCGTTCCCCAGGGATGTGCCAATGTGTTGGGGCAAAAGTTTACCATAAAACGGAATTCTACGCGGCAATGATAGATGAAAAATAGAATATGGCGTATCGGTTCCGCCCCTGCGCAATGCGGCGGGGGCGGATGAAAAGGGAACACGGTGTGAATCCGTGACAGCCCCCGCTACTGTGTGAAGGACAAATTCCCCACCGGCTTGCTGCGCATGTGTATGATGCATAAAAGCCGGGAAAGCGTGATTTTGTATCCGTAGAGATATGAAAAATGCAGGCCGCCATGCGTGGCTTGCAGACGCTTTTCAGGAGATTGCGGCCAGCTTTATGCTTGCCACAGATCCTGGCCACTGGACAACCTGTCTGGGAAGGCATGGAGAAGGCGGATGATTTCGAGCCAGGAGACCTGCCGTGCGCCCGGGGAAACCGCTGTTTCCCTAGAAATGTATCATTCCTTTCGGCGGGAGAGGAAGTATGCGGTGATGGAGCACAGGAGGAGTTTTCCTTTCCAGGCTTTGTCCCAATACTTTGCGAGCCCGAAAAGGGCTCGCTTTTCCTTTATCGTAATATAATTTGAAGGAGTCGGACAACATGAAAAAGACATGGAAACCCATTCTCTCCTTGCTCCTCGCGCTGTGCATCACCGTTAGCACAGCGGCGGGCGCAATCGCTATCGGGCGTGCAAGCGCAGCGGATGGAGCAGCCAATTGGCTGCTGAAAAATGTGGCCGTAGATCCGGCGGATCAGGAGCCGGACAACATCGTGGATTGGGCGGCTTTCGCCCTTGCAAGAGGCGGTTACCAAATTGATGGGGATTATTTGCAGTACATCGACGGCGTGGTTAGGGCGAATTTTTCGCAGCTCTATTTAAGCGACTATGCGCGTATCGCGCTGGCGGTTGCCGCGGCGGGAGGAGATGCCCGCAATGTGGGCGGGCATGATTTGATAGAAGCCATCGCCCAAACGGATTTCACGCGGGAGATTTATACGGACGGCGTTTCTTTTGCGCTGCTTGCAATGGATTCCATGCGGTATGAGCTTCCGGAAACGGTGCGCAAGGCCGCGGTGGACGCGCTTTGCAGTGCACAACGGGAGGATGGCGGCTTTAATTATGCGCTTCGTGTCAATCCGGAGGACCCCTATTCGGTTGATGGAAGCATAGACACGACGGGGCCGGTTCTCGCAGCGCTTGCGCCTTATCAGACGGAGGAGAAAACTGCGGGTGTGATTGAGCGGGCGCTCGCCTTCCTGAAGGCCAATCAAAATGTAGAGACGGCAGGTTTTGGCTTTATGGGAAGCGACAGCGCGGAAACGATCTCGATGGCTATTGTAGGCCTGACCGCACTGAGGATTGACCCTTGCGGGCCGGAATATGTGAAAAACGGAAAAACCATGCTGGATGCGCTGCTTACCTTCGTCAACCCGGATGGCGGTATGCGCGCATGGGACGGCAGCTCCAACAGCTTGACAACCTATCAATCGCTGAGTGCGCTGGAGGCTTATGCGCGCTTCGTGGAGAACGGCACAGCGTTTTATGATTTGTCCGATTTAACACGAGAGCCAGAATCCTCTGAAACGGCAAGCACAGCAGAACCAACAGCATTGCCTACTACCCAACCCCAGACAGACAGTGTGCAGGAAAGCGGAACGGAAATGGATAATCCGGAAAATCCATCCACAGGCTCCGGCCTGGCAGTGGCAGGGATTGCTTCGCTGGCGCTCCTCTCTGCCGGTGCGCTGATGGTGAGCAGAAAGCGGATGAGCGGCGATGAATAAAGAGAGAAGCTACCGGCGTTTTTTGGCGCTATGCATTACCCTGCTGCTCCTATTGTTGGCGGCGGGATGTGGCATCATGGAAGGGCCGGAAACGCAGGCTGTTTCTGATTTTGGATATCAGATCACCTCGCAAGCGGATGCCAAGCCGGCCGTATCCGCTTCCACCCTTCCCAGCGAAAGCATCGGAGGCTCCGACTCGCACAGCGCTGTTACCGCGGGCCAGGGTATAGGGGAAACGGCAACTCGGGCGGTGAAGCCTGAGCCAACGGCTGTGGCGCCCACCACGGAAAGGCCGCAGGAAACTGCCGCCGTTTCACCCAAGCAGGCGACGGTAGCGCTTGCCGTCACCTGCCGCAATGCTGTGGCGAACGGCATTCAGAACTGGCCTGGCTACAGCGGAATCGTACCGGCCAACGGCGTGATTTATGAAAACAGCGCGGTTCCCATTGCAGAGGGTGAAACTGTGCTCGACGTGCTAAAAAAAGTGCTGAAAGAGCAGAAAATTCCGCTTAGTGAAAAGCATGGCTATGTCCGCTCCATCAACGGCCTGAATGAAAAGCTGCGGGGGGAACAGAGCTTTCCCCAAAGCGGATGGCTTTATCAGGTGAACGGTGTGTTCCCGAATATGGCCGCCAATCAATATAAGCTACAGGCGGGCGACCGGATGGAATGGGTTTATACCTGCAAGCCCGGAGATACGAAGCGTAATATGCAATAGCATAGGATACGATACCCTGCTGGGTGGAGCCGCTTTGAATGGAGCGGTTTCGCCCGGCATTTTTATTCCCATGTGTGCCAATTGCATTTTTATCATAACCGTGCTACACTTGTTCTAAATCGCAAGGGGGTAACGTCATGAGAATTTTAACCGCCGCGCAGATTCGCGCGGTTGAGGAGCGAGCCGTGGATACGGGACTTGACTATCTGCGGTTGATGGAAAACGCGGGCTCCGCCTGCGCGCGTTTTGTTGCAGAAAAAGCACAGATTACGCTGGAATCCAATACAGCTGCCACCGTTGTATGTGGAAAAGGCAAAAACGGCGGCGACGGCTTCGTGATTGCACGTAAGCTGTATGACAAGGGCGCTGAGGTGAGCGTTGTTCTTGCGGCGGGGCATCCGGTTGCTGCGGATGCACTGGAGATGTACACGCGCATGACCGCGCTGCCGATTGAAGTCGTGAACTATGAAACGCAGCGCGATTTGGCGTTGGAAAAGCTGCGCACGGCGCAGGTACTTGTGGATGCGGTGTTTGGAATTGGATTTTACGGGGATCCGAATGCACAGACCGCCCGGCTGTTTGAAGCGATGTCCGCTTCGCCTGCGTTGAAGATTGCTGTGGATTTGCCAAGCGGCGTCAACTGCGACGTGAGCCTTGCGCCGGAGTACGCGTTCCATGCCGACTGCACGGCGGCAATTTCCACGCTCAAACCAGCCCATGTGCTCTATCCGGCGGCTGCATTGAGCGGGGAGGTGAGCGTGGTGCGCATCGGCATCCCGGAGGGCTGCTATGAGGATGAGGACGGTATGCTTTTTTCGATTGAGGAAGATGCGGTGCGCAAGTGCTTTACGCCGCGCGATCCGATTTCCAATAAGGGTGATTACGGCCATCTGCTAAGCGTGTGCGGCAGCCGCAGGATGCCGGGGGCTGCCGTTTTGGCGGCAAAAGGCGCGGTTGCCATGGGCGCAGGGCTGGTTACTGCCGCTTTTCCGGAAGGGGCATATGCGGCGGTTGCTTCAAAGCTGACGGAGCCATTGCTGCTGCCGCTGCATGAAAACCGTGAGGGGACGTTTGCACAGGCGGCTCTGCCCGAACTACGCGCGGCGTTGAGCAAAGCGAGCGCGGTGCTCATTGGCTGCGGGCTCGGTGTAAATGAGGATACGGTATTCCTGGTGGAAAGGATTCTGGAAGAGGCTTCCTGCCCGGTCATTCTCGATGCGGACGGCATAAATATCGCCGCCGCGCATATAGATATGCTAAAGAACAGAAAGGCTCCGTTGCTTCTTACGCCTCACCCTGGCGAGATGGCGCGGCTGTGTGGCTGCACAGCGGCGGAAATTCAGGCGGACCGCACGGGTGCGGCGCGCAGGTTCGCGCGGGAATATGGCGTTACACTGGTGCTGAAAGGCGCGAATACCGTAATTGCCGGAGAAAACGCCGCCTCCCTTTTCGTCAACCGAACGGGCAATCCCGGTATGGCGCAGGGCGGCAGCGGCGATTTGCTCGCGGGTATGCTTGCCTCCCTTGCGGCACAGGGAATGGAACCGCTCAGAGCGGCCGCAGCAGCGGTTTATCTTCACGGATTGGCAGGGGATGTCGCTGCAAAGCATTATTCCATGTGCGGCATGACGCCCTCGCTGATGGCGGAGGAATTGGCCGTTCTGCTCAAACGGTTTGGCGGATAGCCGCCTTTTGGAAGGATGGTTGCGTGATGAAAAAGGCGAAATGGCTTTGCCTGCTGTTTGTTTGCCTGCTCCTGCTGCCCGCATGCGGCGGCAAGGGCGAGGGTGGAGGAAAGGGTCAGCCGCCCGCCCTGCCTGCGGAATTTGAGGCGGATATGACGGCGGTGATCTCCGAGCAGACGATCAAAGCGCATATCGTCCGCCATGCGCTGCTCTCCTGTGAAATCCGGGTGACAGAGCCGAAAATGTTTAACGGCGTTACGATCATTTGGAATGGCGACACCTATCGTGTTGAATATCAATCGATGGCGTTCGATGTTGATCTGTCACAATTTCCGCAATCCGCTTTAGGCGCGGCGGTGGTGAATTCCATTGAATCGCTCGCGCGGCTGGAATCGCTTGAAATTACGGAAAAGGACGGCCAGTGGCACTATGAGGGCGAGTCGAAATCCGGTGCGTTCGAGCTGGTACAGGATGGGGAAACGGGCGCGCTGTTGTCTATTTCCGTTCCAGTGTGCAAACTGGAGGCGACGTTTACCAATTTCAAGGAGATCAAGGCGAATTAGCAGATGAACAGCCTTGCAGAATTCACAGCAATATTTACCATAATAAGGGCGGCCCTTGACCGCCCGCGGGCGCACATAGTGCGCCCCTACTCCGCTTCATAAAAAATACGCAGAGACCAGGGGCTGTTGCAAAATGCTTTGCATTTTGCAACAGCCCTCTTTTCACAATTCCGGCCGGATGGAATACACTGTATTGTATCGAATATACGCTGCACAAAATCTATAGGAAAAATCGGCGCTTGAATTTTTGCTCCCCGAAATTCAATCCAAATGTTTAATTGCGCCGTGGCTGGTCAAAAATAGAAATACAAAAACCAAATTCCTTTGGAGAGTGATGAAACGTGACAATCAAACGGGGAGATATCTATTACGCGGATTTAAGCCCTGTGGTCGGCTCCGAGCAGGGCGGCGTCCGTCCGGTGCTGATCGTGCAAAATGATGTGGGCAATAAGTTCAGCCCAACGGTTATCGCCGCCGCCATCACCAGCCAGAAGTATAAAACCAATCTGCCTACGCACATTCAGGTGCATGCAAACGATTGTGGGCTGGCCAAGGATTCCATTGTTTTGCTGGAGCAGGTGCGCACGCTGGACAAACGCCGCCTGCGCGAGCGAATGGGAAACCTTGCACCCGATGATATGAACCGCATCAACCGCGCGCTGTCCGTCAGCTTTGGCCTTGGCCCGCGGGAGAGAGAAGACAAAGCCGGGAATACATAAATTCCCGGCTTTCAACTTGTCGAGCCAGAGAAGCTTTGGAGGCCGGCATCTTTTACACAGGCGGCGAACGGTTCGTTTGATTCCACTGTTCTCTGATGCGATGAAATTTTTCTTTGGATTCGCTCTCCGTTTTTGAATACATAATAGGGTCGGGCGCCGATCACTTCGATTTCTGCCCCGTTGATGCAAATCGTGTCTTCCTCTGGCAGCGCAAGGATGGCTCTCTGCTTTGAGAGGGCCAGAAGATACTCTGTGCTCTGCCGGTCCTTTTCCGCCGAACGGTTTGTATAGTGGCATAGGAGAGAGAGGCCGTTTAGCACATCGAAGCCTGCGGTATCCGTCAAATCAGTGCCATTGTTGTCGTCGCATGCGCAGCTATCGATATCCGCGCCGAAGAGGATCGCGCCCGCGCTGCCGCCGAATACAACGCCGTCGTGACGGATATAATCGGCAATTTTTTCAAAGCAGCCGCTTGCTTTCAATCCGGCTAACAGCCGATAGGTGTTTCCACCGCCGAGAAAAAGCGCGCAATAATTCGCGAAATCCGTCCGATACAGTTCTTCCATGGAAGAGACCATGTTGATCCCGGCAAGTCTCAGCTCTTTGAATTCCTCTGTAATCCATGCAAGGCAGCCAGGGTATCGCTCCGGCTCCATGGCAAGCGGAATATATAACAAGGGCTTTGCGTGGTCGATGATTTCGCTGAAGCGTTGGTATGCCAGGGCGGCTTGGGGCCCGTCCCCACCGCCGTTGAGAAAGAGTTTCATGCTGGCTTTGCCCTCTCTTTTTTTGTGATTTGCGCTTTGTGGAACGCCGCCGTGATCCAATGTGTACATTACAGCGGCCGGAGCATCAAAAGCGCGTCTCGGTAGGAGCCGTCCCGCATTTTCACATCATGGGGCCTGCATCCATATTCTCGGAAGCCATGTCTCTGATAAAGAGATATGGCCTTTTCATTGTCCGTTAGCACCTCCAGCTCGACCTGCTCATAACCGGCCTGATGGGCGCATTCTAACACCCGAGGGATCAGGAGACTGGCAATTCCCTGATTCCAATAGCCCTGGAGGACGCTGATGCCGAAACCGCCCCGGTGCCGGTATCGTTCGTGCGAATCGGACACAGGAAGCACGCTTGCCATCGCAACCAGTTGGTTCTCCACAAACGCGCCGAGCAGAATGCCTTTCGGGTTTTCCTCCTGCTTTTGCAGAATGGTACGTTCCTCCTCCGGCGTTATTCGGATTTCGTCCGGATAACGGGATAAATTGTCGCTTTCTCCACAGACGCGAACTCGATGAGCAAGCGCCTGCTCCGCGTCTGCGGCGCATAAACTGCGCGCGATAATGACAGATCCGTTTTTCAAGGTATGTTCAGATGGAATACATTTCATCGCCATGGGCCTCCTTTCACTTGTGTCGGGCACATTTTGGATGCCGGTCCGGATTCATCCGTTAACCGCCTGGATTATTTTTTGCAATTCTTCTGCCGTTATTTTTCTGCACCCGCCCGGCCCAAGCGTTTCATCGAGCGGGAGGTCGCCCATTTTAACACGGCGCAGAGCGATGACCTCGTTGCCGAGCGCGGCAAACATCCGCTTGATCTGATGATATCTCCCCTCATGGAGCACCACCTCGGCCAGCGGAGTTTCATCGTCCTCTAAAATTTGCAGCCCCGCCTCCATGCAGCGCGTGCCGTCAGCGAGCACAAGCCCTGAGCGGAACGCTTCAATCGACCGGCCGTCCACAGGGCGCGCGAGCCGCGCGAGATAGGTTTTGGAGATATGCTTTTTAGGCGAAAGAATCCGGTGGGCAAATTCACCGTCGTTTGTAATCAATACAAAGCCGGTCGTATCCTTATCAAGCCGCCCGGCGGGGAACAATCCATCCCGACGCAGCGCGGAGGGCACCAGATCGATCACGGTTTTTTGTTCTGCATCCCGGCTCGCGGACACGACGCCTGCGGGTTTATCGAGCATGAGATAAAGATATTTGGAAATAAAAAGAGGCCGGCCGGAAACAGTGATTTGATCCGCTTCTGGATCGGCTTTTTGCCCGGCATCCCGCACGGGGCTGCCATTGAGGGCAATAGCGCCGCTTTTGACGAGCCTGCGCACATCGCTGCGCGAAAGCGCGCCCTGGGAGGCGATCAGTTTATCAATGCGTTCCTGCGGCATGGCGCAGCTCCCTTCTTTTTTGAATATCAGCTTTTGCCGTTATGTAGCGGCCGTTTTCAGCAGTGCGCCTGCGGCAGCCTGTCCAAGGGCAATTCCGCCCAAGCAGAGCAGAATGCTGAGCAGGATGTAGAGAGCCCCTAACCCTCTGTTGCCGTTTTCCAAAAGAGAAAACGCCTCCAGCGAAAAGGTGGAAAAGGTGGTAAACCCGCCGCAGACCCCTGTTTTCCAGAAGAGAGCCGCTACATCCTGCATTCTGCCACGGGCGGATGCTCCCGCGATAAACCCGATGGCCACAGCGCCGAGTAGGTTCGTCAGCAGGGTCCAAACCGGAAAACTGCCCTTCAAGGGCAGCAGGCTGATCAGGTAGCGCAGGATCGCGCCCAACGCGCCGCCCAGGCCGACGGCAAGCAATTTCCACATGTTTTTTTCTCCTTATGGCAAGCTATGACCGGTCTACTTTTAACACGCCGTCAATCTTTGAAACCTTTGCCATTACGCTGCGCATGTGTTCCACGCCGTCCACCGTGATTGTCATCGTCAGCGTACAACGCCCATCTTTGAGTTCACGCGTGTTCATGGAATGAATCATGACGTGCATATTGGCAAGCTGGCCGGACACATCCGCAAGAAGCCCCACGCGGTCGAGGCAGGTGATGAGCAGGGAGGATTTAAATTCTTCCTTCACATTTTTATCCCAATAGGCGTTGATCCAGCGCTCCGGCTCGTTGCACAGGGCGATAACCTGCGGCACGTTCGTGCAATCCCTCTTATGGATGGAAACGCCATGCCCGCGTGTGATAAAGCCGATGATCTGATCGCCGGGCAGAGGGCTGCAACACCGGGCGAATTTGATTAAGCAATTGTCGATGCCCTCCACGATCACGCCCTCGCTGCTCTTTACACGCTTTTTCGGCGGCGTAATAATTACCTCGGGCGGTTGATTCGCCTTGACGAGCTTATAATACGCTTCTTTAATCGACGGCATCATGCGGATGACGGAGATGCCGCCGTAGCCGATAGCAGCGTAGAAATCTTCCAGGGAGTTGCAGTGCTGCCGGTCCGCGATTTTTTGCAGGAACTCTTTGAGCGCATCATCCGCAAGGCGGATATTGTTGCGCCGGAATTCCCGCTCCAGCTCCGCCTTGCCCTCGATGATATTTTCCTCGCGCTTTTCCTTCTTATACCAAGCGCGAATTTTGCCGCGCGCCTCGCTGGTGCGCACTATTTTCAACCAATCGCGGCTGGGGCCCTTGCCCGGCTGGGCGGAGGTGAGCACCTCCACAATCTCGCCGGTTTTCACCTGATAGTCGAGCGGGACGATCCTGCCATCCACTTTTGCGCCAACCATGCGGTTGCCGACTGCGGAATGGATGGCATAGGCGAAGTCAATTACCGTTGCGCCGGTGGGCAGGTTGATTACGTCGCCGCGCGGGGTGAAAACGAACACGTCGTCCGGCACGAGGTCGCTCTTGATCGTCTGGACGATGTCCTCCACATTTTCGCTGTCCTTTTGGTTTTCAAGCAGCTGACGGATCCAGGCGAGCCGCTCCTCAAATTTATCCTTGCCGGACATACCAAGCTTGTATTTCCAGTGCGCCGCGATGCCGTATTCCGCTGTGTAGTGCATCTCCCATGTGCGGATCTGCACTTCAAACGGCACGCCCTCCTTGCCGATCACCGTGGTGTGCAGCGATTGATACATATTCGGCTTCGGCGTGGAGATATAATCTTTGAACCGGCCGGGGATCGGGCGGAACATATCGTGGATGATGCCCAGGCAGTTGTAGCAGTCAATCACAGAATCGACGATGATGCGCACGGCATAGATATCATAGATTTCATCAAAATTGTGGTTTTGCATATACATCTTGCGGTAGATGCCATGCACACTCTTGATGCGCCCGTCAATGCGCGCGCCGGGCACCACCTGATCCACGCGGGCCTGGATGCGCGCTTTGATCTCCTCCAGGAATTCCCGCCGCGCGTTGCCCTGAAGCTGGATGGATTCTTCGATCTCATGGTAGGCAACCGGGTCGAGATAGCTGATGGCGAGATCCTCCAGCTCCTCCTTGATGGCGCGAATGCCGAGCCGATGCGCGATGGGGGCATAGATTTCAAGCGTTTCCAGCGCCGTGTCGCGCCGCTTCTGCTCGGGCTTAAAATTTAAAGTGCGCATATTATGCAGCCGGTCGGCCAGCTTAATGATGATCACGCGGATATCCTGAGACATGGCAAGGAGCATCTTGCGGATATTCTCCGCCTGCTGTTCCTCCTTGGTAGAAAGCGGCACCTTGCCGAGCTTTGTCACACCATCCACAAGGTGGGCGATGGTCTTGCCGAATTTCGCGGTGATATCCGCTAAGGTTTCGTCCGTATCCTCCACCACATCATGCAGGAGCGCGGCGATCACAGATTCCTTATCCATCCCCATCTCCGCAAGGATGCGCGCTACGCAGATCGGGTGGATGATATAGGGCTCGCCTGAATAGCGGTGCTGCCCCTCGTGCGATTGTCGTGCGAGCGCATAGGCTCCATCCACCTCGGCGATTTCTTCGGGTGTGAAGCTTTTGGCGAGCAGTTCGCGCAGGGCGATGTAGCCGTCGCCCTTTTGTGGGGCGGTCGCGCCCTCTTTTTGCTTCACCACAGCATCATTGCGGATCACCGGCAGGCTGTCGTGCAGAGCAGCCTCAGGCCTCTTTTTTTCTTCCGCCATGTTGATCGCCTCCAATCGCCCGCAGGCGTTGTAAAATCAAAGAATCATCGAGATTTACCTTTATTGTATCCGGTGGGAGGATAAAATTCCCCTCGTTGTTTTTTTGGATCAGATGAAGCTCCTCCATCGCGTCAAGGGAAACCTGCACTTGGCAGAAATTTCCGCCCTTGCCCGCGAGGCGCAGGCAGAGCATTTCCGCGCCAAATCGCCAACCAGAATTTGCGCGCAGCATCCGGTAGGCATGCGCCGTCTGCTCCCGGGAGGGCAGGGCAAGGGCGGCTTCCTCCACCGTATGCAGCTCACCGCGGCGATATGCCTCGTAAAGCCGCTCAGCCTGGAAGAGCGCGTCCTCATCTATTCCGGAAAGGCGCATCGCATGGATCTGAACGGAAACATCCGCCTTTCCCCGGAACTCATTGCGCGCCGCGCGCACTGCTAAATCCACCACATCCCCAATACGGTAGGGGAATTCATCGGGTGTAACGTGAAACCGCATCGCGGTGACCTGCGTCTCCCCGCGTGAAAAACGCAGGCGCAGATGCTTGCCGCCGCCCACGGGCTGCACTGCCTCCAGCCGCATACGAAACAGGCCGAACAGCGGCTGCGGGTTTCCTGCGCCGAAAGGCTCAAGCGCGCCGACCGCATCGATCATATCAAGCGTGAGATAAACGGGGTTTAAGCGGCAGTCGAGCCGCAACTCGGGAAAAGGAAGCTCCGATTGAGCGGCATAGCCGTTGATGCGGCTGCGAAAGGCGTCCACATTCCCGCTTTCAAGCTCCAAACCGGCGGCAAGCGTGTGGCCGCCAAAGTGGAGCAGCGTGTCTTTAGAAGCTTCCAGCGCGTCATAGATGGAAAAGCCTTCGATACTGCGGCCGGAGCCCTTCGCTTGGCCGCCGTCTGTTGTGATTACAATGCTTGGCCGGCCATAGGTTTCCACCAACCGAGCGGCGACGATACCGAGCACGCCGGGGTGCCAGCCCTCGCCGGCCACAACCAGCACGCGGTCGAAGCGGCGCTGTGGGTGTTCATCGAGCTGACGCTCCACCTCCCGGAGAATTTCTCCTTCCGTTTCCTGCCGCAGGGCATTTGTCTGGCAGACCTCCTCCGCGAGGGAGGCGGCCTCTTCCTCCTCCTCGCTGAGCAAAAGGTGTAGCGCGCGCTGGGCGGAACCCATGCGGCCCGCCGCATTGATGCGTGGCGCGAGCGTGAAGGCAATGCTACCGGCTGTGAGCGGTTTCTCCGCAAAGCCCGCCGCTGCCCGCAGGGCCATAAGGCCGGGGCGGCTGTTCGCATTGATGCGCTGAAGGCCATAACGGACCATCCTGCGGTTTTCCCCGTGGAGCGGCACAACGTCTGCAACGGTGCCTAACGCCACCAAATCGGCATAATCATCCATCAGCGCCTGTGCATCGCCTTCGAGCGCGGCAGCCAGATAAAACGCAACCCCTACGCCTGACAGATCACAAAAGGGGCAGGTGCTATCCGGCCTGTGGGCGTCCACGATGGCTGCGGCGTGCGGCAGTGTTTCACCGGCGCGGTGGTGATCCGTAATCACTAGATCAAGCCCGAGCGAGGCGGCATATTCCGCCTCCTCCAGGGCGCTCACACCGTTATCCACCGTGATGATGAGCTTCGCACCTCGTTTTGCCATCTCGTCAATGGAAGCGCGATGCAGGCCGTAGCCCTCGGCCTCCCGTTCGGGAATATAATAAAAGACGTCCGCTCCCTGTGTTTCCAGGTATGAATAGAGCACCGCAGTGGCGGTCACGCCGTCCGCGTCATAATCCCCATAGATCGCAATCCGCTCAAAGCTGTCCAGAGCTTTTCGAATCCGCGCAACGGCTTTTTCCATATCCGGCAGGCTCATGGGGTCAAATTCCGCTGCGTCCGCTTCTAAAAAGCTGCGTGCCTGCTCTGGCGTTTGCATGCCGCGCGAAACGAGCAGCAACGCCGCAAACGGGTCGAGCCCGCACGCTTCGGCCAGAGAGGCCGCGCAATCTTTATCATATTGCGCAATACGCCACTTTTTGCGGCTCAAATCTATCATTATGACCATGCCTTTCTTGCGCCGGGCCGCGGAATTGTGCGGTCTTGGCGCAGCCAAAATTTCGAGCGGCATTTATGCTTGAAAAGCACAAAACGCGGTTTGAAAGATTGATCTTTCAAACTTCCCTTCTATTCCCCCTATTTTAGCATTAACCGGGTGTAGATTCAAGAAAAAACGGAAGTTTTCAGGCGGTTGCACGCATTCGGGCTGCCCGGCTGTATGCAAAAGTTTAATGGTTCATTCGTATTCCTTTATATAGAATAAAAGGTAATATTATATAATAATAGTATTGAATGGTCGAAAAAAGTGTGAGATAATCGAAATATAGAGTCGGCGCAACGCGCAATCTCAATTATCATGAGGGCAAGCGCAACCGGCACCGTATCGTCTGGTCGAACGACGGCCTCATTTTTGTGACCTACGACCACTATGCAACCTTTTATGCAATCGAATAAAGAACAAAAAAGAAAAGAGGAATTGGGTTATGAGTAAGAAAATCGAAGAAATCACCCTTGACTTCACCGGCGTGAAAACACTGTGGGAGCTGCACGAGCGCATCCGGATCGCCTTCGACTTTCCGGAATGGTATGGGAAGAACTGGGACGCTTTCTGGGACTTGCTCAGCGAGCCATTTGAAGAAACAATGGTCACGGTGCGGGGGATTCAGATGCTCCCCCGGGAACTGCAGCCGTGCGGGAAAAAGGTTCTTGAATTACTTGAGGAAAATAAAAAATGGCAGGCGCACTGGGAATGGAATCCAGTGGAGTTCAACTACAAGGTGCTGAGCTAAAGGGCCTGTGCAAGCAAAGGAGTATCATGAAGGAGGAAACAAATTATAAGCAAAAAAATAAGAGAAATTACCCTTGACTTTACTGGCGTGAAAACATTGTGGGAGCTGCACGAGCGCATCCGGATCGCCTTTAAGTAGGCAGCGAACCCTGTTTTCACATAGCTTTGAAAAAAACAGAGCTCTCGTAAGAAACTTGTAATTTTTCCGTTTCCCTTTCGTAAGTCCGTTCGGGTATCCTGATAACAGAAACGGATTCGATCCACACAACGGAAGGGGAGCAGTTGAATGGAACAGCTCAAACAATTCTGCAAAGAGGGATGGGACAAGGTGCGCCACAACGATCTGATCCGCCCGGGCAACCGGAAGAAAAAGATTATGGTGCTCATTGGGCTCTCCGTATTTCTCCTTGCCTGCGGGTTGACGGCATGGTTCTATGGCAAGCCGCTGTTGGAGTTTGTGCTCGATACCGGCCGCTTCCGCGCCTGGATGAATGAGCACGGCGCGCTGGGCCCGCTTGCCTTCGTCGCTATCCGCACAGTGCAGACGGTTGTTAAAATCATCCCCGCTGAGCCGTTGGAAATCGGAGCGGGATATGCGTTTGGAAGCTGGTGGGGCATGGCGCTGTGTATGCTCGGCACGGCAATTGGCTCGCTCATCATCATTGGGCTGACGAAGCTGTTCGGCATGCGGATGGTGGAGGTGTTTGTGCCGCGGGAGAAGCTCCAATCCTTCCGCTTTTTGCAGAATACCAAAAAGCTCAATCTGCTGCTTTTCATCATCTTCTTGATTCCCGGCACACCGAAGGACCTAATCACCTATTTTGTGGGCGTTACGCCGGTGAATCCTTTTGCCTTCCTGCTTTTGACCGGGATTGCCCGGATTCCGTCCATTCTTTCTTCTACCCTGTGCGGCAACGCATTGGGAGAGCGCAATTTTTGGTTTGCGGCGATTGTATACCTTTTGACGGGCGCATTAACTGTGGGCGGCATTTTTCTCTACCGGAGGATTAGCCGGCAGGAGGGCGGGGAGCCTGATCACCCGCTAAAAAAAACGGCGTAACAGACCCGCCCCGATAAATCATGATACAGCTCTGCCCCGTCCGGCTCGCAACCAGCCGAACGGGGCGTTTCCGCGTGGCAGCCTCAATCTGCCCGGCGGCGGATTCTGGAATTTTCGGCCTTTGCACGGGGAAGGCGCTCCTTTTTCACCGCAAACTGGTCAAAATGCAGGATTTTGATTTTACAGTTGCAAAATCCGGGGAAATCGGATACTATAGCAATAGATTTTGGCTGCCCGGTGCAGCCGTTTTAGGAGGAGTTTTCATGCCGGTTTTTCAGGAGATGACTAGGGAAGAGCTTGAGGCGCAGAAAGCGCGCCTTTTGGAGGAGTATGCGGCATTTCAGGCAAAGGGGCTAAAGCTCGATATGTCTCGCGGCAAGCCCGGCGCGGATCAGCTCGATCTATCTATGAAAATGCTCGATGTGCTCCATTCAGCTTCCGACGTGAAATCGGAAAACGGGGTGGATTGCCGCAATTATGGTGTGCTTGACGGCATCCCGGAGTGCAAGCGCCTGTTTGCCGAGCTGATGGGCGTTGAGCCGAAGAATCTCATCGTGGGCGGCAATTCAAGCCTGAATATGATGTTTGACTATGTTTCCCAATGCATGACGCACGGCGCGGGCAGCACCCCTTGGTGCAAGCTCGATCAGGTGAAGTTTGCCTGCCCTGTGCCCGGTTACGACCGACATTTCGGCGTGTGCGAATATTTTGGGATCGAGATGATCAACATCCCGATGCTGGAGGACGGCCCGGATATGGAGCTGCTGGAAGAGGTCGTGAAGGACCCGGCAGTCAAAGGCATGTTCTGTGTGCCGAAGTATTCCAATCCGGAAGGAAAAACTTATTCTGACGAAGTCGTCCGCCGTATGGCAGCCATGCAGACAGGCGCGGAGGATTTCCGCATCATCTGGGATAACGCTTATTGCGTCCACGATTTGACCGATACGCCCGACGAGGTGCTCAATATGCTCGACGAATGCGCGAAGGCTGGCAACCCTGACCGCGTGATTATGGTGGCCTCCACCTCGAAAATCAGCTTCCCCGGCGCGGGCGTCGCTGTGATGGCGGCCTCCGATGCGAATATCGCAATGATCAAAACCCGCATGGCCTCCCAGACGATCGGCTATGATAAGCTCAACCAGCTGCGCCATGTCCGCTTCTTCAAGGATGCGGACGGTATCCGTGCGCAGATGAAGCGCCATGCTGAAATCCTGCGCCCGAAGTTCCAGGCCGTGCTCGACGCGTTTGAAAAAGAGCTTGGCGGCAAGGGCGTCGCCTCCTGGAAAAACCCGAACGGCGGCTACTTCATCAGCCTCGATGTGCTCGACGGCTGCGCAAAGCGTGTGGGCACGCTCTGCAAAGAGGCGGGTGTAACGCTCACCACGCCCGGTGCGACCTATCCCTACGGTAAGGACCCGGCGGACCGCAACATCCGCATCGCGCCGACGCTCCCGCCGGTGGCGGAGCTCGAGCAGGCGGTGGCGCTTTTATGCGTGTGCGTGCAGCTCGCGGCGTGCGAAAAGCTGCTGGAGAGCAAGTAAATCCTGTTTGTTGAATAGAATGCGAACGAGAGGCTGGGGCGAAATTTACATTTCGCCCCAGCCTCTGTCCGTTGGTGGCGATTGATGAGGCGTTTTTTCTTTGCGCAGGGGTTATGCTTGTGCGACTTCATTTTTGATGGTCGATATCGATCACGCATCAGGTAATGGGAATGCGCTCATGCCACGCGGGCACCCCCCTTTTTCCGCTCGGCCGGAAAAGGAAGCAAAAGGGGCCGAAGCGACCGTCGCGATGGTCGCTTGTGTACGGCACTGCGGTCGAGAGGGGGGCCGCGCGTGTTTTCTTTTGCTTCATTTTCTTTACATGAGCAAAGAAAATGAAGTCGCGTCAGCGAAACATTGCACAAAGAGTACATTTCCCCGCCCTTGCAGTATTCGGCTCTGTTGCGGCCTATCAAGGACCTGGATGCGGTTTTTCATGATTGCAATTTCATAACCATCGGCCAATCCGATTGATCCTCTAGAAAAATCATTGTAAAATAATGGAGAAAAACGACAAAGGGCAACGTCGCGCTGGCTTGGTGGTAAGCCTGAGAAAGGGGAAATCAGAATGAAACGTTGGATCGCAGCTTTTTTGTTGCTGTGCATGCTGGCCGGTTTGCTTTCCGCCTGCTCGCCCTCCGGTGGGGATGAGCGCACAGAACCTTTGACGAAGGACGTATCCCCGCAGTCTTATACGGAAACAAAGGATGGCGTTACCCTGCGCGTCACCGTTCAAAACCCGGTGTGCAGGCCGGGCGATACGGTCGAGGTGGAAGCGGTTGTGACGAATGCGAGCGACGAGACGATTGAATATTGGCTGCCGATGTCAACGCCGGAGCTGCATCTGGAGATCCGGGCGAAAATTGGGAACGACGCTTTTGAATTTCCTGATATTGATGTGTATGGCAAGCCAGGGGATACCGCGATCGGTCACGGCAGCCTTGCACCCGGCGCTTCCTACACCCAGAAGATGAGGTTTTATGCCGGGTCGGCAAAAGAGGGTACAGACGGAGGCTGGGAGAAGGCGAAAAAAACGCCCGCCTCTTCCGGGCGCTATGCGGGCACAGCCGTGTTCCGGTGGGATAATCAAGAGAACCTGAAAGACGGAAAATCAGTTGCTGTTGCCTTCCCCATTACCGTTCAGGCGGATTAAAACCTTTTTTAGAGAAACAAACCCCGGCGGGCAGGAATTGATCTTCCTGCCCGCCGGGGTTGTTAAAATCTTCTTATACAGCGGAAAGCCGCGTCTTATTCGCCTTTTGCGGCTTGATCCGTCGTCTTTTCCGCATCCTTCGTATAGAGGAAATCATAGAGCAGCTGCTGGTTCTTTTCCATATCTAGCGACAGGACCGATTGGCCCTTGATTGTTTTGTTTTTCCAGGTGCCGTCGGAAGGGATGCGCATCTGCTCCAGATCATAGCGCATGTAGGAAACCGCAGCGCCGCCCGCCAGACGCATTAGCTCGCTTTGCTTCATATCCGTTTCCACATCGGGCAGGATCTCTTGCACCATTTTGACGAGAGTTGGGATCGGCGTGCTCTTCGCCTTGCTAATAATTGCGGAGATCACCTTGCGTTGGCGCTGGGTGCGCATGAAATCGGAATCGAGATAGCGGATGCGGCAATACCAGAGCGCTTCGTTTCCATCGAGCTTTACGGCCTCACCGGCCTGGATATCCAGATGGACGTCGTTGCGCAGGTATTTTGCCTCTTTTTCCGTTACCTCCACGGTGATCCCGCCGAGCTTGTTAACAATGCTTTTGAACATATCAAAATCCACAAGCACATAGTGGTCGATTTTTACGTTGAAGTTATATTCCAGCGTGTCCATCACGAGCTGCGCGCCGCCCCAGGAGCAGGAGGCGTTGAGCTTTGCATAGCCGTGATCCGGGATGTATACCCACGAATCGCGCAGGAAGGAGGTGAGCTTGAGCTTTTTGTTGGCGCGGTCGATAGAGAGCATCATCATCGTATCAGAACGGGATTTTTCATCCGCATTCCTCCGGTCAACACCCAGGAAGAGGATGTTGGTGACATCCTTGCTGCTGAAGAGGTTGCTCTCATCGACGTAGACGTTATTTTTATGCCCTGCTTCATTGTAGTTGAAAGAGCCCATCAGGCGGTAGAGATAGCTGCCGCCCGCAATGGCGGCGACCAGGATCAGCGCAATCAGAGCAAGAAACAGCTTGAGCAGAACGTGCTTTTTGCGCCCGCGCTTTTTCCGGCCGCTTTTAATATCCTCCATCGGCTGACCGTCTCCTGCTCTCTGCGGAGGCCTTTGCTGCTGTGGCGGCCGCCTGTCATATGGATTCTGGGCCGGCGGCCGGACGGGCGTAAAATCCTGCGTGATATCGGCCGGTTTTGCCGGCGAGGGCCGTTTGGGCGGCTGGCCTGCTTGTGAAGGCCGCGATTGCGAAGGCCGCGATTGCGGCCGGTGATTCGGGTTGGGATTAGGCGGCGGTGCCGGCCGCCTGGGCCGCTGGCCGGAGGTAGAGCTGATATCCCGGCTACCGCTATCCTTTTTGCGGTTTGGATCCCGATTGCTGGAGCTGTAAATATCTTCCATCCGATGATTCATCCTTTCCACGAGGAGGTTACAGATCAATTCTTTTTTTATTTTACATCATTCGCCCTTTTGATACAATCTTTTTTGAGAAACTTAAAAATTGCCAGCGCTTTTGGCGGCGGTACCACTTTGTTTCCCACTGGCTTGGGTATTGTTATTTTGCCGGTTTGCTGATAAAATGGAAGCACAAACGGCCCGGAAGGAAGGCATGATGTTTATGAAAGCAAACAACCTGATCGACCTTGACCAGCTCTCCCATGCGGAAGTGCAGGAATTGATTACTCTGGCTGGAGAGATTCGCAAAAACCCGGCGTGGTATATGGACGCCTGCCACGGCAAAATTATGGCGACGCTTTTTTACGAGCCCTCCACAAGGACGCAGATGTCTTTTCAGGCGGCAATGCTCCGCTTGGGGGGGAAGGTGATTGGGTTTGATAATCCTGGAAATTCATCTGTTTCCAAAGGGGAGAGCTTGAAGGATACTGTGCGGATCATCAGCAACTATTCCGATTTGATCGTTATGCGCAACCCCCGTGAGGGCGCGTCGCTGGCGGCGTCGCTTTATTCGCGTGTTCCCGTGATCAACGCGGGCGACGGCGGGCATTTACATCCAACGCAGACGCTGACGGATCTTGTAACGTTATCTTATGAAAAAGGAAGGCTTACAAATCTCACCATCGGCTTGTGCGGCGATATGAAAAACGGGCGCACGGTGCATTCGCTCATCAAATGCCTTTCGCAGTATGAGGGTAACCGGTTTGTGCTCATTTCCACGCCTCAGCTTCAAATCCCGCAGTATATCCGCGATGTGCTCCATGCCAACAACTGTCCCTATGCCTGCTTAGATAGCCTCGAAGCGGCGATCCCGGAGCTTGACGTGCTCTATATGACCCGCATCCAGCAGGAGCGCTTTTCCTCCCCAGCGGAATATGAAAAGCAGAAGGGTGTGTATGTGCTCGACCGGGAGAAGCTGCGTGGCGCAAAGAAAGATTTGCGCATCCTTCACCCTCTGCCGCGTGTGGATGAGATCACTGTGGATGTGGATGACGACCCGCGCGCAAAATATTTCGAGCAGGGAGAATACGGCATGTATGCCCGCATGGCGCTGATCTTAGAAATGCTCCGGAAGAGCTCCGGTGAAGTACCGCCCAGAAAACATGGCACGCACCCGGCAAGCTGCCAAAATCCGCGCTGTATCACAAAGACGGAAGCGTATCTGCCGCATTTGTTCCGGGAGGAGGGAGGCATGCTTGTCTGCCAATACTGTGATGAACGCAACCTTATCTGAAAAAAAGGAGCTGCTCGTTCTCTTCTGCTCGCCGCACCGGGCAGGCAATACGGGTAGGCTTTTGAAAGCGTTTTTAGACGGCTTGCCGCCGGAGGTCACCGTGACGGTCTACGATGCATACAAAGAGCGCCCGGGGCCTTGTGTAGATTGCGGCTATTGCTCTAAAAAACAGGGTTGCTCCAAACGGGACCTTGACGGCTTTATGGAGGCGTTTGAACGGTCGGATTATTTTGTAGTTGCCGCTCCGGTTTACTATAATGCGCTGCCCGCGCCGGGCAAGGCGGTGCTCGACCGCTTTCAGCGGTATTTCAGCGCGCGTTTTTCTTTGGCAATTCGCCCCCCTGTGCAAAAGCCAAAGCGCGCCGCGCTGCTGCTGACTTGCGGCTCCAGTGAAACAGCGGGCTTCGCGGCAATCCGCAGCCAGATGAAGCGGGCGTTTACGGTGCTGCACACGGCGCTTGCAGGCTGTGTTTTCGTAAAGGAGACGGATCGCTTCCCGGCGGGGCAGGAAGCCATGCGGCGCGCGAAGCGCCTTGCGTATAAGCTCACGGGCGACGGCAATACTAACTGAAACAAAAGAAAGAGGGAATCGGCCATGGCTGTTACAACCGTTACGATTGATAATTTCAAAACAGAGGTGCTTGATGCAAAGGAGCCTGTGCTCGTAGATTTCTGGGCGGAGTGGTGCAATCCCTGCCGGATGCTTGCGCCCGTGGTAGAGTCGCTCTCCGGCGAATATGAGGGGAAGGCGCGCTTCTGCAAGGTGAACATTGATGAGGCGAGCGACCTTGCCATGACCTATGGTGTGATGAGCATCCCAACTCTGGTGATTTTTTCCGGAGGGCAGGAGAAAGAACGCGTTGTTGGGCTTCAAAATGCCGAGAAGCTGCGTGCGTTTATCGACGGGCAGTTGTAATTTTGAAGGATCAGAATGGGGAAGGCATACGCGCTGTGGGCAACGTGTATGCCCTTTTTTATTATGCTGCGTTCGCCCACAGGCAAACGGAAAACAACGTGCTTAGTTACCGTTGCCACACGGCGTAAAGAGATACGCATCGCTTACGCAAGCAGATGGTTGCCGGCTATTTATTTTTCTCAAGCAAGGAGGCGCCCCACATGCAAATGGATCAGATCTTCCGCCCACTGACCTCATCGCCGTTCCGGAGGGACGATACATACACCGAAATTCTGCCGTGCGAAGCGCTCCGACCGTATATTTGTTGCTTCTGGGGCACCTCCCAGCCGTTGCAGACGTGTGACGCCGCCTGTGAAAGCCTTGTCACGCCGGATACCTGCATGGATATTCTGATCGATCTTGATTACACACGGCAGTCGCTCTCGAGCCGGTTCGTTGCGATTGACGACCGCGCGTTTTTGGCCCGAGGCAACGGCACAGGCCATCTTGTCGCAACATTTGCCGTTCGGTTTTACGCTTGGGCGGTTCCCTTGTTTTCCGATGAATCCATGGTGCAGGTGCAAAACGGCTTTTTTAACGCGGATCGTTTTTTTCCGGCTTTGACACGGCAATTGGAGGCGATGCTGCCCTGCGTAGATTCGCTGGAGGAGCGCGTCCGTTTTGCGCAGCAGTATCTTTTGGAAACTCTGCGGGAGCGGCGGAAAAAACCTGCTGTGATGAACGCTATTCATTCGATTCTGAAACAGGAAGGGCGAGCCGCTCTCTCTGAAGCGGCGGCCTATGCCTGCGTCAGTCCCCGACAATTGGAGCGGCTTTTCGGGGAGCTGGTAGGCGTATCTCCTAAAAAATTTGCAGGGCTCGTGCGCTATCAGCAAGTGTGGCGCGCCGTGTTGTTCGAGCGGGATTTCAATGTGCAGGATGCGGTGCACCGCTTTGGGTTTACCGATCAATCCCATCTGCTGCGGGATTTTAAGCGATTTCATTCGCTCACGCCTACGCAGGCGCGGGCATATGCGCTCGGTCAGCGTGGGGTGCGGTAAATATGTCGCTTTTTTACAATCCGTTTGTTTCTCTTTGGGTTAAAATAGGCATATCCAAATGAGAAAGGGAGATTGTTACAAATGAAACTTACCAATCAGGATTTTGACGCCATCCGCCGCTGGATGCACCGTAACGCAAGACCGTTGGATTTGGCACGCTGGCAATATCATTTCGAAAGCGGCTCGGCCGAGGCCGTGCTCCAATCGCTTTCCGCTTATCAAAATGAGGATGGCGGCTTCGGCCATGGCCTGGAGGCCGACTGCTGGAATCCCGCGTCCGCGCCGATGCAGACTTGGGCGGCGGCTTGCATCCTTCGAGAGCTAAACGCCCCGAAGGAGCATCCGATTGTAGCCGGGATTCTGCGCTATCTCGGCAGTGGCGCACATTTTGTGGATGGATTGTGGCAGGGCGCGATTCCATCGAACAACGATTTCCCCCACGCGCCGTGGTGGACGTTTACCGAGCGGTCAGGGGAAGATTGGGGTTATAACCCGACGGCGAGTCTGGCGGGGTTTGTTCTGCAATATGGAGTGTCGGAAAGCGCGCTTTACAAGAAAGCGGAAGGGATCGCAAAGCGGGCCGTCGCGGATTTTATTGCGGGCCGCACAAAAACGGACGATATGCATGAGGTGAACGTCTTTTGGGAGCTGCTCGCCTCCTGCAAGGCGGCGGGCAGGATAGATTTGTTTGATGAATCCGCATTTGGGCAAACGCTCCAACGCGCGGTGCGCGCGCTCATCGGCACGGACCCGCAGGCATGGGCAACCGGCTACGTTTGCACGCCTTCCCGGTTTATCCGCTCTCCGAAAAGTCCGTTTTATCCCGGGAGCGAGAGCCTGCCGGAGCAGGAATGCGATCAGATGATACAGGGCCGCAACGCGGATGGCGTGTGGGAGATTACTTGGAGCTGGGGCGCGTATGAGCGGGAGTTTGCCATCGCCGAAAACTGGTGGAAGGCGAACCTTGTCATTGAAAACCTGCTTTTCCTACGCGCCTTTGATTGTATCGAAACAAAAAGATAGGTTTCAAGCTTCGCGTTTTGCGCTTTTCGAGCGTGAAACGCGGTAAGAGCGAATTCCTTATTGATATTCTAGTTTTGCCAAAACCGCATAACCGCGGTTGGGAGCAATAGGGAGATTATAAAAATGAAATATGAATTTGGAGCGGAAAAGCCCGAACAGTTTCGGCAATATTGGCCGGGGCAGTATGATTTCTTCTCCTACATGGAATATGCCTGCGCCATTCCGCAGCCGCTCTTTGCAATCACAACGCGCAAGGCGGATGGAAAGCCCAACATCAACTTCCACTCCTGGAGCTGCTTTCAGGGGGATAAGGGCGGCTTCTTCGCCATCTTGGCCGGCCTGTGCCAGCATACGCACACCTATGAGAATCTCCGGCGGGATGGGGCGTTCTGTGTAAACTTCCTCTCCAAGCGCTATTATGATGCGCTGATCCGGACGGTTGAGCACAACGGGCCAGCGGAGGATGAGTTCGCCGTGGGCGGCTTCATCGAAGAGACGGCGTGGACTGTGGCCGTCCCCCGCATTGCGGAGAGTTTTCTCACGCTCGAATGCAAATGCGAACGGATAGAGGATTTATCCGGCGAGGGGCTGACTGCAATGGTAATCGGCCGCGTGACCCACATGGCGATGGCCGAGGATTATGCGAAAGGCTTCGAAGATCAAAAATATTCGGGGAACGGTTTTTTCTATCTCATTCACACGCCTAAGGATTTAGAAACGGGCGAGGGGAATCATATGGGAATTGCAACGCTCTGTCCGGAACGGAAAGAATAAAAATGCGCAAGAATGCGCGAGGAGGCCCTAAATGCTGGAGAAAGAAAAGCTCACGGCACTACGCATGCGTCGGCAATGCCTGTCCGCTCCTGCGGACAAAGAGGAATACGACCGGCTCTATCGTGACACGTCTCCGGTGCAGAACGTTTACTTTCACGGCTTCGGCCAGCCGCCGTGCATAACGTTCCGCGCAGATTTTGATGATTTGGAATATAATCGGGTGCGGCAGAAGCAGCGCATTTTGGTCAAGGGCCGTTTTCAAAGCGGCAACGTCGGCTTTATCGAGGCGGAGGAGCTGGAGCTTTTTGCGGGCCTTTACCGCAAGCCGTACAAGCCCTCTCCCACGCAGGAGATGCTTCTTGCGCTCATCCGGAGGGAGGGGCCCATGAACATTGCCCTGATGAAGGAGATGACAGGCCTTCTGGTGAAGGAGATCACGCCCGCCCTGCACAAGTTGCAGGCCGCCTTTTTTATCTTTGAGGATCAGCCGGACGGCGAGTGGGATCGGAGCTGGATGCGCTTTGAGGAGATGTTTCCTAACGTGGATGTAGAGCGATATTCGCGGCAGGAGGCGCTTAGGATCGTTTTGCGGCGCTTTGCATACCGATATGTCCGCTTCACGGCTATGGAGGCGAAATCTTTCTATAGCTTGCCGGAAAAGGAGATTGTGCAGGCGGCACAGGCGCTCGCGCAGGAGGGTGTGTTTATAGCAGATGGCGACGGCTGGCTGCTCGCCTCTGACTTTGCGCTTTTGCAGCGAGAAACCTTTACGCCGTTTTTCGGCGTATTCACGCTGCACCGCAATGATTTTCTCGTCAAGTGCAATGAATACTGGCTGAAAACGCAATTTTGTAGGCCGGATGCGGACGTGTTGCAATACCTACTGATAGACGGCCGTTTTCAGGGCGCGGTAATGGGGCGTTTCCGATATGGACCCTATGAGATTGAGAACATTGCGCTGACCCTGCCGGAGGCGGAGGCGCATGCGCGCCGGGTGGAGATTCTCGCGGCGGTGGACCGCATCAACCCTCATAAGGAAAGCCCCGTCATGCGCTATTGCGGTGTGCCGCTTTGAGCTTTCAAAGCGAAAAAGAAAAACAATTTGCTGATCGACTTGCCGCCTCGTCTGCTTTGACGGGGCGGTTTTCTATTTGCGCAAGATGTGTGATTTTGACTTGCGGACAACCACCATTCGTAGTATAATAAAAAGAATCATGGGGGATTTTACCCCTGTGAAGATCGTTTGAATGCGGAGGAAACCGGCTTGCTTCAAAATGCGGAAAAAATGGATCAGCCTGTGAAAACGCAGGCGGAATATACAGCCCTACTGCACACGGTGCTGGGCGCCCGCTATGGTGATGCGCCGCGCGCCTTTGTGCACACATACGGGTGCCAGGGTAATGTGGCGGATGGCGAACGCATCAAGGGCATGCTTGCCGAGATGGGTTATCTATTTACGGATACTGTGGAAAGCGCAGATCTGGTGCTCTATAACACCTGTGCTGTGCGTGAGCACGCGGAGGATCGCGTGTTCGGCAACGTCGGCGCGCTGAAAAATCGAAAGGCCGCCCGGCCAGGCATGGTCGTCGCCCTGTGCGGCTGCATGATGCAGCAGCCCCGCGTGGCGGAGAAAATCCGCAGGAGTTACCCGTTTGTCGATCTTGTATTCGGTACACATGTGATTCATCGCCTGCCGGAGCTTCTATACCGGACCCTCTGCGGTAGGAACCGCGTGTTCGAGCTGCCGGATGAGGCGGGCAGCATCACAGAGGGGCTTCCCGTTGTGCGAGATAGCAGCTTCAAGGCGTTTTTGCCCGTGATGTACGGCTGCAACAACTTTTGCAGCTACTGTATCGTCCCTTATGTGCGCGGCCGCGAGCGCAGCCGCATGGTGGAGGCCGTGCTGGAAGAGGCGCGCTCCCTCGTGGAAGCGGGTTACCGCGATATCACGCTTTTGGGGCAAAATGTGAATTCCTATGGTAAGGATTTAGAAACGCCTGTTCCCTTCGCGCAGCTTTTGCGTGAGATCAACGCCATCCCCGGCGATTTTCGAATTCGTTTCATGACCTCCCACCCCAAGGACTGCACACGGGAGCTGCTTGACGCAATGGCGGATTGCGAAAAGGTTGCAAAGCATCTGCATTTGCCCGTTCAATCCGGCAACGATCGAGTTTTAAAAGAGATGAATCGCCGCTATACGCGAGAGCAGTATCTTGAGCTGATCCGCTATGCGCGCCAAGTTATGCCGGAACTCTCCTTGACGAGCGACGTGATCGTCGGGTTTCCTGGCGAAACGTATGAAGCGTTTCAAGACACGTTGTCACTCGTGGAGGAGGTCGGCTTCACCTCCCTGTTCACATTTATCTTTTCTCCGCGCGAGGGAACGCCCGCTGCCAAAATGCCCGACCCCGTTTCCCGGGAGGAAAAGGGCAGATGGTTCCGCGAATTGACCGATTTGCAGGAGCGCGTTGCCAGCGCGCGCAATCAAAAGCTGCTGGGCAAGCGGTTTCGTGTGCTTGTGGAGGGGCCGGGCAAAAAAGCAGGCCTTCTGGCCGGGCGCACAGAGGGCAACCTCGTGATCGAATTTCCAGGCGGCGATTCACTGATTGGCGAGTTTGTGGAGGTTGTGGTAACAGAGGCGCTCGCGTGGATATTACGCGGCCAAATGGAAATATGACAAAGTCATATTTCCATTGTGAAAATCGCTTGCAGGCTGAACGCCTGCATTCTGCAAGCCTGCGGGCTTGTAGAACCGCTTATGGAATAAAATTCCGCGTTTTATAGCGGCAGGCATTCCGCCAGGAAAAGTTAGATCCAGCATTCTTCTGTTCGATCAGAGCAGTTGAAATAAATTAAATTCATTTTAAGGAGATTTCAATGGACATTATCAAAATGGCGCGTGAACTTGGCGCAGCAATTCAGCAGGACGAACGTTATCTGAATTTCAAAAAGGCCCGTGAGGCAAACGAAGCCGACAAGCCCCTCAACGACCTCATCGGCGAGCTTAACCTGATTCAGATGAACTATCAGCAGGAAGCGCAGAAGGAAGAGCCCAGCGAAGAAAAAATGCAGGATTTTGATCAGCAGTTCCGTGCGATTTATGCACAGGTGATGCAGAATCCCAACATGGTCAATTACGAAGTAGCCCGCAAGGAAGTGGATGGGATGATGAACTATCTCATGCAGATCTTGACCCTTTGTGTCAATGGAGAAGATCCGGCCACCTGTGAGCCGAAGGAAGAGCATGATTGCGGCGGCAACTGCTCCGCTTGCAGCGGCTGCTGATAGAGCGCAGGAGGGGGGGCCGTTTTGCGGCCTCCCGTTTTCAAAAGAAAACGACTGATTTGAAGCAGGGGGGCGCAATCCGGCCGCTTCCTTGCGCATGTGTGAAAGAAAGGGATGGTTTACCCTATATGGCACCGTTAACGCCGATGATGCAGCAATATCTGGAGGTTAAGCAGCAGTATCCCGACGCCATTCTGATGTTTCGACTGGGCGATTTTTATGAGATGTTTTTTGAGGATGCGAAAACCGCCTCGCGCGAATTGGAGCTAGTGCTCACCGGGCGGGACTGCGGGCAGGAGGAGCGCGCGCCGATGTGCGGCGTTCCCTTCCATAGTGCGGATAGCTACATCGCCCGCCTAGTCGCCAAGGGCTATAAGGTGGCCATCTGCGAGCAGCTGGAGGATCCGGCGCTCGCCAAGGGCATTGTCAAGCGGGATGTGATCCGCGTGGTCACGCCCGGCACGGTCATTGAAAACAGCATGCTCGATGAATCGCGCAATAATTACCTTGCCTGCGTCTGCGTGGGGGAAGATGGCGCCGGGCTGTGCTTTGCAGATGTTTCCACGGGTGAAGTGCATCTCACGGATTTTTCGGCGGACGGCTGCGAGGATGCGCTGATGAATGAATTCGGCCGGTATATGCCGAGCGAAGTGCTGATGAATGCCGGCGCCGCAGTGCTGCCGAAATTCAAATCCTTTCTTTCCAAGCGTATGAATCTTACGGCGGAACTGCTGGAGGATGAGCAGTTTGATCTTGCCGCCTGCACCGGCCTTGTGCTGAGCCATTTTCAGAAGGCCTCGCTCGATGAATTGGAGCTTTCCAGCGCGCCGGATGCAGTGCGTGCCCTTGGCGTCGCGCTCGTCTACCTCAAGGAAGCGCAGAAGGCGGAGCTCGATAATATTCGGGAGCTTGATTTTTATAGCAGCGCGCGCTTCATGCGCCTTGACCTCGCCGCACGGCGCAATTTGGAATTGACGCGCACCATGCGCAGCGGCGAAAAGCGGGGCACGCTGCTCTGGGTGCTAGACCGCACGAAAACCGCCATGGGCAAGCGGCTCATCCGCTCCTGGGTGGAGCAGCCGCTTTTAAGCTGCGCGCAGATCAGCCGCCGCCTGAATGCGGTGGACGAGCTGTTTAGCGATACAATGCTCCGGCGCGACGAGATCGAAAATCTGACCGGCATCTATGATCTTGAGCGGCTCATGACCCGCATCGCCTACGGCACCGCTAACGCGCGGGAGCTCAGGAGCCTTTCGGCGGCGATTGAAAAGCTCGCCCCCCTGCGGGCGCGGTTGGAAGGCTGCAAAAGCGCGATGCTGTGTGAAATTTTTCGGGATATTGATCCGCTGGAGGATCTTTTCGCCCTCGTTGATTCCGCGATTGTGGAGGAGCCGCCCTTTACCGTGCGCGAAGGCGGCATGATAAAGCCGGGCTTCCATGAGGAACTCGATACGCTCCATGCCCTCGTCACGGACGGCAAAGGCTTTTTGGCGCAGATCGAGCAGCGCGAGCAGGAGCGCACCGGAATTAAGAAGCTGAAAATTGGCTATAACCGCGTATTCGGTTATTACATAGAGGTTTCCAATTCCTACAAAGAGCTGGTGCCGGAGGATTATATCCGCAAGCAGACGCTTTCAAATTGCGAACGGTTTATCACACAGGAGCTTAAGGAGCTGGAGTCGAAAGTGCTCGGCGCGCAGGAGCGCATGGTGCAGCTGGAATACCAGATTTTCAGCGATGTGCGCACTCGCGTGGCAGACGAGCTTTATCGCGTGCAGCGTACGGCCCATGCCGTCGCGCGGCTTGATGTGCTCTGCTCTTTTGCGCAGACAGCCGTTTCCTACGATTATACGCGCCCGGTTGTGGATGCGGGCGATCGGTTGGAAATTACAGACGGGCGACACCCCGTGGTGGAGCGGATGCTGGAGGATGCGCCCTTTGTTCCCAACGATACGGCTCTCGACTGCAAGGATTACCGCTGCGCCATTATCACCGGCCCAAATATGGCCGGTAAATCAACCTATATGCGGCAGGTAGCGCTCATCACGCTCATGGCGCAAATTGGCTCCTTTGTGCCCGCGCGCAGCGCGCAGATCGGCGTGGTGGACAGCATTTTCACCCGTGTTGGCGCGTCTGACGATTTGGCGGCGGGGCAGTCTACCTTCATGGTGGAGATGAGCGAGGTGGCCTCGATTCTGCAAAACGCTACGGCCAAAAGCCTGATTTTGCTTGATGAAATCGGCCGCGGAACCTCCACCTACGATGGCATGAGCATCGCCCGCGCGGTGCTGGAATTTTGCGCCGACTCTAAAAAGCTAGGGGCGAAAACGCTGTTTGCCACCCATTACCATGAGTTGACCGAGCTGGAAAACCAGGTTGCGGGTGTGAAGAATTACAATATCGCGGTGAAAAAACGCGGTGATGAAATCACCTTCCTGCGCCGCATCATCCGAGGCGGGGCCGATGGAAGCTACGGCGTGGAGGTGGCAAAGCTCGCGGGAGTGCCTGTGAGCGTGGTCAAGCGTGCGCGCGTTATTTTAAAAGCATTGGAGGGAGGCTCCCGTTCTGGCGCGGGCCCGGCTGAGATCCCCGATGCGGCTGAACTGCCCGAGGAGGAAGAAAATCCGCTTCTCCAGATTTCCATCGCTGGAAATACAAGCGCGGAAATCATGGAGCAGTTAAAAAATATTGACGTCAACACCCTTACGCCGATTGAGGCGCTGACCATGCTGCATGAATTGGTCCGCAAAGCGAAACGATAATTTGACAAGCGAAGCAAAAGCATTTTTATAGAAGGAGAGGACGCATATGGCAATTTACATGAAAGAACCGTCGCACACCTTTGGAGAATACCTGCTGATCCCAGGCTATTCCTCAACAAAATGTATCCCTGCAAACGTGAGCCTGCAAACGCCGTTGGTCAAATATAAAAAGGGGGAGGAGCCGGCGCTGATGCTCAATATCCCGATGACCTCGGCGATCATGCAGTCCGTATCGGATGATAAGATGGCGGTTGCATTGGCGCGGGAGGGTGGCCTGTCCTTTATTTATGGCTCCCAATCCGTGGAGAGCCAGGCCCAGATGGTCGCCCGTGTGAAGAGCTATCGTGCGGGTTTCGTCATCAGCGATTCCAATATCTCCCCAGAGGCAACGCTCAAGGATATTCTAGCGCTTAAGGAGCAGACTGGGCATTCCACCGTTGCGGTAACCGAGGATGGCAGCGCGCAGGGTAAGCTGGTGGGCCTTGTCACGAGCCGGGATTACCGTGTCAGCCGCATGCCGCTGGATATGAAGGTCCGCGAGTTTATGACTCCGTTTGCAAGCCTAATCACCGCCCAGGAGGATACTTCCCTCAAGGTTGCGAATGATATCATTTGGGAACATAAGCTCAACTGCCTGCCGATTATCAATCAGGAGCAGCGGTTGGTTTCGATGGTGTTTCGTAAGGACTATAATTCTCATAAGGATAATGAAAATGAATTGATCGACGCTTCCAAGCGCTATATCGTGGGCGCGGGCATCAATACGAGGGATTATGCCGAGCGGATCCCGGCTCTGCTGAAAGCGGGGGCGGACGTATTGTGCATTGACAGCTCAGAGGGATATACGGAATGGCAGAAAATTGTGCTCGATTATGTCAGGGAGCATTATGGGGATTCCGTTAAGGTCGGCGCGGGCAACGTGGTTGACCGGGACGGCTTCCGGTTCCTCGCAGAGGCGGGCGCCGATTTCGTAAAGGTCGGCATCGGCGGCGGCGCGATTTGCATCACGCGCGAGCAGAAAGGCATTGGCCGCGGGCAGGCAACGGCCCTGATCGAGGTGGCTGAGGCACGTGACGAATATTTTAAGGAGACGGGTGTCTATGTGCCGATCTGCTCAGACGGCGGCATTGTTCATGATTATCATATCACCCTGGCGCTTGCCATGGGCGCGGATTTCATGATGCTGGGCCGGTATTTCGCCCGCTTTGACGAAAGCCCGACCAAGAAGGTAAACGTTAACGGGAATTATATGAAAGAATACTGGGGCGAAGGCAGCGCCCGGGCCAGAAACTGGCAGCGCTATGATATGGGCGGCGCAGCGAAGCTGTCGTTTGAGGAGGGCGTCGATTCGTTCGTGCCCTATGCGGGCAGCTTGAAGGATAATGTGGAGCTTTCCCTCTCCAAGGTGCGCTCCACCATGTGCAACTGCGGTTGCCTGACCATTCCGGAGCTCCAGAAGAATGCGAAAATCACGCTGATCTCCTCTACGAGCATTGTAGAGGGCGGCGCGCACGACGTGGTGCTCAAGGAGAGCAGGCCGATTCTGTAATAGAAAAAAGCTATTCTGAAATGCGAATTGCCCGCGCAACGTTTAGAAAGGAGATTGCCATGCCGAAAATTCAGGTGCTGCCCCGCCATGTGGCCGAGCTGATTGCGGCGGGGGAGGTTGTGGAACGGCCCTCCTCCGTTGTAAAGGAGCTAATGGAAAATTCGATCGACGCGGGCGCAAGCGCGGTTACGCTTGAAATCCGGCGTGGCGGAATCACCTATATCCGCATCACGGATAACGGCTGCGGCATTGCGCGCGAGGATGCGCCTACAGCCTTTGTCAGCCATGCAACGAGCAAGATTAGACGGGAAGAGGATTTAAACGGCATCGGCACCTTGGGTTTCCGCGGCGAGGCGCTGGCCTCCATAGCAGCGGTTGCGCGCGTGGAGCTCTTGACCCGGACGCAGGAGGAGCCGGTGGGCACGCGGCTTTGCGTTGAGGGCGGAGAGCAGACGCTGCTCGATGATGCGGGCTGCCCGCAGGGGACGACGCTGATCGTGCGCGATCTGTTCTATAACACGCCCGCTCGCATGAAGTTTTTGAAGAAGGATGTGTCCGAGGCAAACGCTGTTGCAGGGGTTGTGGACCGCGTGGCGCTCTCTCATCCGGAGGTCAGCGTCCGCTTCATTCGGGATGGAAAGGAGGCGCTTTTAACCCCCGGCGATGGAAAGCTAATCAGCGCGATTTATGCGGTATACGGGAAGGATTTCGCCACGGGTCTGCTCCCGGTGGATTATGAGCTGAGCGGCGTGCGTATATCCGGTTTTGCCGCAAAGCCGCTGGCCGCGCGGCCAAACCGCACAATGCAGCTTTTCTTCCTCAATGGCAGGCTCGTCAAAAGCCGCACCGCTATGGCTGCTCTGGAGGAGGCCTATCGCAACACGATTATGGTGGGAAAGTTTCCGGCCTGCGTGCTGCATTTGCACGTGCCGAATGAAACGGTGGACGTCAACGTTCATCCTGCAAAGATCGAGGTCCGCTTTGCCAATGAAAAGCGTATTTTTGACGCGGTTTATTATGCCGCAAAAAATACGCTCCAGCAAAACGATCCGCGCCCACATGTGGAGCTAAAAAAACTGGACGCCCCTGTGGAAGCAGCGCGGCCGCCTGCGCCGGAGCAGATCACGATCCCCCAAAAAACGGATCATTTTTGGGAGCGTGAAACGGCAGCCTCTTATATCGGGAAAAACCGCCCGCAGCAGCGGCTGGCATCCCCCATATCCGGCTATGCAGCGGGGGAGGAGCCGGATACAGTGGCCGCTGCGCTGCAAAAGCGCCGGGTACAAGGGCCGAAGAAAGCCCATCCAACGGAAAAGATAGATGAGAGCGCTCGTCGGAAGCGGCTAGAGCCCGCCCCATCGCTCGCGCCACAAGCGGAGATTGCCCAGGAAATGGATGCGCCCGCCGCACAGGAAACAGGGCGCTCCGTAACCATGGCGCAGCCTCCAAAGGAAGCGCCGCCGTTTCGGGTGCTGGGGGAGGCGTTCCGCACTTATATTGTGGTGGAGAGCGGGAAAGACCTGCTGCTGATCGATAAGCATGCCGCCCATGAACGGATGCTCTATGAGCAGCTTCGAAATGAGGCGAGGCGGGCGGATCGGCAGCTTTTGCTCGCGCCCGTGGCGGTAACGCTCTCAAAAGAGGAGTATGCGGCCGTTCTGCAAAACCTGGAGCTATTGCGCCAGGCAGGGTTTGAAGCCGAGGATTTCGGGGCGGGCACAGTGCTCGTGCGCGCCTGCCCGATGACGCTTGCGCAGGAGGATGTCTCGTCTCTGGTGCAGGAGCTGGCGGGTTACCTGCTGGCAAACCGGCGCGAGCTGATTCCGGAAAAGCTCGATTGGCTTTTTCACAATGTTGCATGCCGCGCCGCGATCAAGGGTGGGGATCAGACAAGCCCATATGAGCTGGAACGGTTTGTAGAAAAGCTGCTTCTTCAGGATGAAATTCGTTACTGCCCGCACGGCAGGCCTGTGATGGTGGTCATGTCGCAGGCAGAGTTGGAAAAGCAGTTTGGCCGGATGCAATGATGCAATAAAGATGGGGCGTTCAGCCCTTTGATGGAAAGGGGCAAGGAAAGGCAGCGCTTTTCAACTTCCCCTCGCAGGAAAGGAATGATCTCGTGATGGCGGCCGATCATCAAATACCGGTTCTTGCCGTTGTCGGGCCAACCGCGTCCGGGAAGACGGCGCTGGCAGTGAAGCTTGCCAAGGCGCTCGGCGGTGAGGTAATCGGCGCGGATTCAATGCAGGTCTACCAGGGCATGGAAATTGCCACCGCAGCGCCAACCATGGCGGAGCGGGAAGGCGTGCACCACCATCTCATCGGCATTTTGCAGCCGGAGGAGCGCTTCAGCGTTGCAGCCTATGTCGCACGTGCGCAGGCTTGTATTGCCGAAATCCGCGCGAGGGGCAGCCTCCCCATTTTGGCTGGCGGCACAGGGCTTTATATCGACACATTGCTTGACCATATCGAATTGATTGACGCCCCCGCAAGCCCGGAGACCCGCGCGGCGCTTTACCGCCGTGCGGAGCAGGAAGGCGCAGAGGCGCTCTGGGCGCAGCTGGAGCAAATTGACCCTGAGACGGCAAAGCAGCTGCATCCGGCCAATCTAGGCAGAGTGATTCGCGCGCTAGAGCTTTATGAAACTACCGGAGTGACGATGTCAGAGCAGCGCGAGCGCTCCAGGCGGGGCCCTTCGCCGTATGCCCCCTTTTATTTGGGGCTGGATTTCCGGGATAGGCAGCGCCTTTATGACCGGATCAACCGCCGTGTGGATCAAATGGTCAGCGACGGTCTGCTGGAGGAGGCACAGCGCTTTTTAGAGCGCGACCCGGATGGAACGGGTGCGCAGGCGATCGGCTATAAGGAATTGAAGCCTTATTTTTTCGGGGAAATGGCGCTGGAAGAAGCGCTGGAAAATCTTAAGCGCGCCACTCGGCGCTATGCAAAACGGCAGCTCACCTGGTTTCGCCGCAATGAGCGAGTTCATTGGCTGTGTTGGGAGGATTATGATACGCCCGGCGCACTGTATGGGGAGGCGTGTCGTCTGGTACAGGAATCGGATTGGGGGCGGATAAGATGACGCAAGAGGAAAAGAAGCCGGCAGGCAAGGCGCTCAGGGCCCGTATTCTCAAGCAGAGTAAAAAGCCTCTGCTGATTCTCTGCATCATTCTGGCGGCGCTGTATTGCTGCTATCAGCTGTATCAGTGGCGCGTCCCAAGCGTGAAAACCGAAGTGGCAATGGAACAGAGCGTATATAATGCCGTGGATGCAGAGGTTTTTGTCGTTCGGGATGAATACATTCTCTCCAACACCGCCTCTGGGAAGGTGATCCCCTTGGTGGAGGATGGCAAGCGGGTTGCGAAGGGCGATGTGGTCGCTATGGTGTTCCGCAACGATGAAGAAGCGGCGAACTACTTGCGTGTCCGGGAGCTGGATAGCCAGATCAGCCATTATCAGCAGCTTGCAAAGCACCTCTCGTCTGCCTCTGATATCAACGCCCTGAATGAAGAGGCTTTTTCGATTTTGCTGGATAGCTTAGATACGGCGGGAAGCGGGCAATTCAGCAAATTCGGCGACCGGATGGAGGAACTGGGGGATTTGATGACCCGCCGCCAGATGACCATGGGGGAGGAGATCGATTTTGAATCCATGATCTCCGCGCTTCAGGCGGAACGCAGCGGCATCTCATTGGACGAAAGCGCTTATACCAAGATTACGGCAGAGCGCTCCGGCTACTATATCAGCAGTACGGATGGGCTGGAGGGGGTGCTTCCCTATGGGAAGATTGCCTCTGTCACACAGGATATGCTTCAAAAGGCGCTGGAAGCAAAGGCACAGCCGGCCAGCGGCGGTGTGGGCAAGATGGTGGATAGTTTCGATTGGTATCTGCTCTGTGCGGTCGATGAAAAGCAGGCCCTGCATTTTGAGCAGGGAGACAGCATTATGGTGCGCATGCCTTTCAGCGCGGCGGGAGAATTCAAAGCCGAGGTGGAGCATATCGCCCAGAGCGAAGATGGAAAAAACCTGGTTACCCTCAAGTGTAACCTGATGAATGAAACCTTTGCAAACCTGCGGCAGGAGACGGCGCAGCTTGTAACCAATGTCACCGTTTATTACGCCAAACCGCAGGCGGAAGAGGGCACAGATGAGCAAGAGGCGCCGAAGCCCAAGCAGTATGTTGTGGATAAGGGCATACGCGTCAGCACCAGCGCGGTGCGCGTTGTGGATGGGGAAAAGGGCGTTTATGTCCGGCGCGGAAATGTGGCCCGATTCCGCAAGCTAAATATTGTATATTCCGACCAGACCTATGTGATTTCCGCTACGGCCAGCCAGGATGGCGAGCCGATTGTGGACGATCCGAGCAATTATCTCAAGCAATATGATGAAGTCATATTAGAAGGGAAGGATTTATATGATGGAAAAATCATCGGCTGACCCGCGCTTTGCGCAGATCACGGAAAACTACAAGCGCATTCGGGAGAATATCGCGGCCGCCGCGGAGAAAAGCGGTAGAATGCCGGGCGATATTCGCTTTATGGCGGTGACCAAAACGGTTGAGCCTGTCTATATCAATCATGCCCTTTCCCTTGGGATCAGCCTGATCGGTGAAAATAAGGTGCAGGAATATCTGGGCAAGCGGGAATACCTGAACCTTGCGCATTGTGAAAAGCATCTGATTGGGCATTTGCAAACAAATAAGGTGCGCCAGATTGTGGGCGAGGTGGATATGATCGAATCGGTCGACAGCCTACGGCTTGCACAGGAGATCAGCCGCCAGTCCATGAAACGGGAAATTACCACGCCCGTGCTGTTGGAGGTCAACATCGGCGGAGAAGAGAGCAAAACCGGCATGGCTCCGGCAGAGCTGGAGGAAACCGCCTGCGCAATCGCGCAAATGCCGGGCATTCAGGTTTGCGGTCTCATGGCGATACCGCCCATTTGTGAAGAAGAATCGGTTTTGCGCGGATTTTTTTCTGATATGCGTAGATTCTTTGTTGACATGAAGGCCAAAAAAATAGATAATATCAATATGGACATTCTGTCAATGGGTATGTCCGGCGATTATGTTCAAGCCATTGAAGAAGGGGCCAATTTGGTCCGCGTCGGCTCTGCGCTGTTTGGTGCGCGGGTCTATTAAAAAGCCAGGAGGTTTATGAATATGAGCTTTATGGAAAAAATCAAACAGATCGTCAATGTGGACGAGGACAACTACTATGATAATGACGCCGTAGAAGAAGACTACGAAGAATATGACGATTACGACACCGGCAGGGAAGAAGCGGAAGAGGAGCCGGCGCGCCCCGTGCATGAGCCGCGTGCCGAGGCGAACCCCAACCGCGTTGTGCGCATTAGCAATGCCTCTTCTCAGCTACAGGTTGTGCTTGTAAAGCCTGACCGTTTTGACGATGTGACCGGCATTGCCGATCATGTAAACGGCAAGCGCACGGTTGTGCTGAATCTTGAATCTGCCAACCGGGAAACTTCTCGCCGCCTGCTCGATTTCCTCAGCGGCGTAGCATATGCGAACGGCGGCTCGATCAGTCCTCTGGCGAACAATACGTATATTATCGTCCCCTTCAATGTCGATTTTACCGGCGATTTAGCCGATGAGCTGGAAAATAACGGCGTTTTCTTTTAACGGGCAACGCTCTATCAAATTCAATATGGAGGATGAAATGCGATGCTAACGCCGCAGCAGGTGAAAAATCATCGCTTCCAGCTCGGCTCCCGCGGCACTTACCGCGCGGAAGAGGTGGATGCGTTCGTCCAGGAGTTGACCGCTTCTTTTGAAGAGGCTTATACACAGAATGAAGCGCTGTTGAAAAAAATCAGCCTTCTGGCGGATAAGGTGGAAGAATACCGCAGGGATGAGGATACGATTCGCTCGGCCCTGCTTGTTGCACAGCGCACAGCGGATCAAGTTGTGCGCGAGGCAAAGGAGAAGGCAGATGCTTGCCTCGCCGGGGCGGAGAACCGGGCGAAGGCCTTGGAAGAAGAAGCCAACGCCCGTTCCGGCCAGGTGATGCAGGAGGCGTCCGACCGGGCGCAGACGCTCACGCGCGAGGTGGACGCCCGCGTCAGCGCCCTATTAAACGACGCATCGGCTAAGGCGGAAAGCCTGGTTGGAGAAGCACAGGCCAAGGCCGACCGTTTGGTAGAAGAAGCCGGCCGAAACGCGCAGGAAAATTTGGCCCAGCTGCGTGAGGAGACAGAGCGCGAAAGCCTGCTGCTTGATCAAACGCGCGGCGCGGTCAGTGAATTCCGCGCCAATCTGATCGCCATGTATAAAGAGCATATTGAGCTGATCAACCGCCTGCCCATCCTGCCGGAGGGCAACGCTGTGCCGAGGCCGGATTTAGAGCCGGAAGAAGCGTTGACCGATGAGGCGCAGCAGCCGGAGGAGCAACCGCAGGAGGATGCTGCCGAAACACTCGATTCCGCAGATAGGGTGGAGGAAACAGAGGCGCTACTGACCGCTGAAAACAGCGTTCCGGAGGATGAGCCAAGCGCCACGGTAGAGGCCTCGCCGGAAGAAGAGCCGTTTGTGCAGCCCGAAGGGATGATGGGTCAGTTCCGCACTGTTTACAGCGCGGAGGAAACGCCATCGGACGCCTCTGAAGAAGAGGCGCAGCTCACCATGGGCGAGCCGGGGTTTCACCTGAATCTTGAGGAAGTCGTGGATGATGAGCCGCAACAGGCTCCTGTTTCCGGCACAGCCGGAGAGGATGCCGTTCCCTCCTTTGAAGGCTTCTTCCGTAAAAAATAAACTTTCAGCAGAAAAAATAAACAACGCAGAATGCGTCCCAAAACAGAGAGGCAGGGGCGGCTGGATGATACAGCAGCCCCTGCCCTCTGTTTTTGGGTTTGTTTTCTGCGGGAAGAAGGAGTGGGGCGTTTGCTTCAATTTTTTTCCCTTTTGACCGTAGGGCTGCTCGTGTGTATCGATCAATTGATTAAAATCATCATCAAACTCTGGCTGGAGCCGCTTCAAAATGTGCCTGTGATCCCCAACGTGTTGCATTTGATTTATGTGGAAAACACAGGCGCCGCCTTTGGTGTGTTGAAGGGCAGCGCGGTGGTGATGGGCGTGCTTTCCAGCGTGATTTTTATTGCTGGCATTTATCTAATCGTCAGCAAAAAGCTGAACACGGCCTTTTCCCAAAATAAGTTTGACATCGGCCTTTCCTATGCCACGGTCATTTTCATCCTGAGCGGAGGCCTGGGCAATTTTGTCGATCGTATTTTCCACCATTATGTGGTGGATTTTATCGCGCCGGTTTTCATCAACTTCCCTGTTTTCAACTTTGCAGATTGCCTGATTACGGTGGGCCTCGTGCTGTTTATCATCTGGGTTGCCCGCTACTGCCTGGAGATCAAGCGGCTGGAAGCGCAGGAGAAACAGCAGGCGGAGCTGAAACGCAGGCAGCAGAATCAGGCGGAGAAGCAGGATGATTGACGCATTGCTTTTTTCAATTCCGCCGGAGCTGGATGGCGAGCGTGTGGACCGTGCGGTTTCCCAACTGGTGGAGGGCTTGAGCCGTTCTGCCGTACAGCGGCTGATCGAAGAGGGGAATCTCATCAAAAATCGGCAGCCTGTTTCGAAAAATGATCGGGTTAAGGCGGGCGACAGTGTCCGTGTTACCATGCGGGAGCCGCGTGCAATCGAGGCTCAGCCGCAGGAAATCCCACTGGATATCCGCTATGAGGATGACGACCTTCTGGTAGTCAATAAGCCGAAGGGCATGGTGGTGCACCCGGCGCCCGGCAACCCGGATAACACGCTTGTGAACGCACTGCTTTATCACTGCGGGGCAAGCCTTTCCGGCATTAACGGTATGATCCGCCCTGGCATCGTTCACCGCATTGACAAGGATACAAGCGGCCTGCTGGTGGTGGCTAAAAATGATTTTGCACATGCGTCGCTTGCCCGACAAATCAAGGAGCATACCTTTACCAGGGAATACAGTGCTGTTGTGCACGGGCGTCTGAAGGAGCCTTCCGGTACGGTGGATGCGCCTATTGGCCGCCACCCCACGAAACGCAAGCAAATGGCTGTGACAGACTGCCACTCCCGTAACGCGGTGACGCATTATGAAACTGTTGCGGAATTAGACGGCTTTACACAGATCCGTGTGCGGTTGGAAACGGGGCGTACCCATCAGATTCGTGTGCACATGGCCTATATTGGTCACCCGGTGGCTGGGGACCCGGTTTACGGCCCGAAAAAAAGCGCGCCTGGGCTGGATGGGCAATGCCTGCACGCAGGGCTGATCGGGTTTTGCCATCCGCGGGATGGGCGATATTTAGAGGTGGCGAGCGAGCTTCCCCCTTATTTTACCGCATTTTTAAGGAGAATTGGGAAATATGACGCAGACAAAGATTGAGCCGGAAGCAAAAAAGGATTTTTCCAGATGGCTGGTGGTTTCCGATATTGATGGCACGCTGAATAATAAACTACGTCGGCTTCCCAAACGCAATTTGGAGGCGATTACGCATTTTGTATGTGATCTGGGCGGGCATTTCACTCTGGCCTCGGGGCGGAATGTCATATCGCTCAAAAAGCATTTTGACCGCCTGCCAATTGCATCTACGCCTGCAATTGTTATGAATGGCGCGGGGATCTATGATTTTCAGAAAGATGAGATGATCTGGTTTCGCCCCATCAGTGCGCGCGGGGAGGAAATTACCAGGCTGGTGCTTGAAAAATTCCCTTTGGTGGAGGCTTCGGTATTCACAAAGGATTTTATCTATCTGCTTCATCCGCGCATTTTTGCGCCCGCTCAAATGATGGCGGATCATCTGCCGCATAAGCGGTGCGCCCATTTTGAACAGGTGCCATCAGGCGATTGGGGAAAGGTTATTTTTTATGGGCTTCCCCATCAGATGAAGCAGGTGGCCCGTTTTATTGATTCGTTAGAAAACCGTCAGGTGAATTTTATTGCCTCCTCTATTTCCACCTATGAGATGCTGGCCGAGGGTGTGCACAAGGGCACGGCGGTCAGGGTATTAAGCGAAATGCTGGGGATCCCCTACGATCACACGGCGGCGATTGGCGACTATTTTAATGATTTTGATATGCTCAAATCGGTATTTTTGCCTGCGGCCTGCGGCCAGGCGCCCAAGGCGGTGCACGCCGTTGCCAAATTCCATGCCTGCCATTGCAATCGCGGCGCAGTGGGGGATTTTTTAGAGCATATTGAGCGCACCTATGGTAAGGCATGACGGCCTAGCAAAACGGCCGAAAATAATTGCCTAATTGGGAAAACAAAAGGATAAATTTGCTATTTTTCTTGAATTTCAATTATTTTTTTTGAGGATTTTTTCTAATTTTTTTTTGCGTTTTCTCTTTACAAGCGCAGGATTTTATCGGATAATAGAATAGATTTTAGGAGGCGCGGGTTTGAAAAAGCTTTTTCAGGCCGTGGCTTTGCGCGTTTTCAGCTGCAAAGGTGCTGCCTCACATAGAAAGGAATGGTCATAAATGGATACGCAAGCGAAGAAACAGCTCGAAATGACCGCCTGCAAGGTCCGTATGGGCGTCATTGAAGAAACCTTCCAGGCCAAGTCCGGCCATCCGGGCGGATCGCTTTCCGTCACGGATCTCCTGACATACCTCTATTTTAAGGAGATGAATATTGATCCCGCACAGCCAAAGATGGAAACGCGCGATCGCTTTGTCCTCTCCAAAGGCCACACAGCCCCCGCGCTCTACGCGGTGATGGCGCAGCGCGGCTATTTCCCGGAGGAAGAGCTTAAATCACTGCGCAAAGTTGGTTCGCGTTTGCAGGGGCATCCGAGCATGAAGCTGCTGCCGGGGATCGATATGAGCACAGGCTCCTTGGGCCAGGGCATTTCGGCCGCCGTGGGTATGGCACTTGGCTCGAAATATGGGCATAAAGGTTTTCGGGTTTACACTGTGCTCGGCGATGGCGAGTTGGAAGAGGGCCAGGTTTGGGAGGCCGCAATGTTTGCAGCGGCCAAAAAGCTTGATAATCTCGTTGCGATTGTCGATAACAACAACCTGCAAATCGACGGCTCTGTGGAAGAGGTCAATTCCCCCTATCCGATTCCGGAAAAATTTGTGGCCTTTGGCTGGAATGTGATTGAAATCGACGGCCACAGCTTTGATGATATGGAAGCCGCCCTACAGGCTGCCCATACATGTAAGGATAAGCCCACTGCCATCATTGCGCAAACTATCAAGGGCAAGGGCGTTTCCTTCATGGAAAATCAGTGCGCATGGCACGGTACTGCGCCGAATGCGGAGCAGTATGAGCTGGCGATGAATGAATTGAAGGCCGCATTGGCAGAATTGGAGGCGGAATAAGATGGCAGAGGTAATCAAAAAAGCGACGCGCGACGGTTACGGCAACGCGCTCGTTGAACTGGCTGAAAAATATGACAACCTAATCGTGATGGATGCCGACCTGGCGGCGGCTACCAAAACCGGAGTGTTTAAAAAAGCCTATCCCGATCAATTTTTTGACGCGGGTATTGCGGAATGCAACCTCATGGGCGTTGCGGCAGGCCTTGCCACAACGGGCTATTTGGTTTTCGCTTCTTCCTTCGCCATGTTTGCGGCGGGCCGCGCGTTTGAGCAGGTGCGCAATACGATTGGCTATCCGCATATCAATGTGAAGATCGGTGCAACGCACGCCGGCATTTCCGTGGGTGAGGATGGTGCGAGCCATCAGTGCTGTGAGGATATTGCCCTGATGCGCACGATCCCGGGCATGGTCATCATCAACCCGGCGGATGATATTGAGGCGCGCGCGGCTGTGTTTGCCGCTGCGGAATACGACGGCCCCGTTTACTTGCGTTTTGGCCGTTTGGCGGTGCCGCGCATCTTTGACGAAACGTATTCCTTTGAGATCGGCAAGGCCGTTGAGCTGCGTGATGGCGGGGATGTCACGATCATCGCTACCGGCCTGATGGTCAATGAGGCGCTGATAGCGCAGGAAGAGTTGAGGAAGGAAGGCGTGAGCGCCCGCGTCATCAATATGGCGACCATCAAGCCGATTGACCGTGACTGTATCATTGCAGCCGCGAAGGAAACGGGCGCGATTGTTACGGCGGAGGAGCACAGCATCATTGGCGGCCTCGGTTCCGCAGTGGCGGAGGTCGTGAGTGAAACAGTGCCGGTGCCCGTGGTGCGCGTGGGCGTGGAGGATACGTTCGGCTGCTCTGGCCCAGCGGTAGAGCTGCTGCATGTGTTTGGCCTTGATGCGGCCAATATTGTGGAGAAAGCTCACAAGGCAATTGCGCTAAAAGCATAAGGCTTTCTGAAAAAATGGTTGACAAACGAACATCAGCCGTTTTATCATAATCAATAAGGGCAGAGGGGCCTGCTGGTGCTGGCCCCTCTGTTTTTTTCAAAAAAATAGGATTGATACAAGCTTTTTGCACGTTGGGGGATCAAAAAATGAAAAATATTGTACTGATCGGCATGCCTGCATGTGGAAAAAGTACGATCGGCGTCATTCTTGCAAAGACGATGGGCGTCGGCTTTCTGGATACGGATTTGCTGTTGCAGCAGCGCGAGGGCAAGCGCTTGCAAGAGATCATTGATGGGCATGGGCTGCCATATTTTTTGCGTGTGGAATCACACGCGATTCAAAGCATTGATTGCCGCGATACGGTAATCGCTACGGGCGGGAGCGCCGTTTACAGTGAAATTGCCATGCGCCATCTACATCTGAGCAGCATCCTGATCTATTTACAACTGCCGTATGAGGAGATTGAGCATAGGCTCGATAATATCAAAACGCGGGGCGTTGCCATGGAAAAGGGCGAATCTCTGTATTCGCTTTATCAGGAGCGTGCGCCGTTGTATGAAAAGTGGGCCGATCTTATCATTGATGCGGCGGGCCAAACGGCAGAGCAGACGGTAGAGGCCATTTTGGAAGCCATTGGAAATGAAAATGGGAACCAGTAAACAAAAGCGGGGCGCATATGCGCCCCTTCTGCTGATACAGGCCAAAGGTCTGACCGGAAGATAGAGAAAGCCTGTTGCCGGCTTGGTTGCAGGGAAGAGCCTCTGCGGATGTATATGAAGCGGCAGTGGAGCCTTGTGGCGGGCATGGCCAGACCCTTCCAGGAGATGATGGGGGCAGATTGTGTTTGACTAGCCTGATCAGAGACGGATAAAACAACAAAAACCAGGCGGCATGCCACCCATGCGGGTGCATACCGCCTGATTTTATTTTTACCCAATTGGCTGCACAAATCGCGGCACATATTGCAACAGGCCGTTTACCCGCCGGGATTCCATCAGGGCAATTTCCTTCACCAGCATGCGGGCAGGCGGCAGCGTTTGGCCGTAGTCCTTTGCCCGAAAACCAGGCTCCAGGATGACCTGACGCCCCAGCGTCAGATGCGGCCGGAAGGCCCGCTTTTCTAGGGAAAAGCCTGCCTGCATAAGCGCTGCGTTCACCTGCTGTTGGAGAGCGGTCAGCGCACCATTTTCCGGAACGCCCATCCACCAAAGATCGCCTCCGCTCCGCTGAAAGCATCCCAACCCTGCAAGCTCCATGGCAAACGATTCTGCGCGGATAGAGCCGAGCGCCCGTTTGGCCGAATCTATCCGATTCGTTTCACCGAGAAAGGCAAGCGTCAAATGCAGGTTTTCTCTGCGGCTAAAATTGCCCTGCCGCGCATGGCTTTTGAGCCCTGCAATCGCAGCGCAGAGCACATCCTTGCATGGTTCATCGAAACAGATTGCCACAAAAAGCCGCATGTTTCCCACTCATCCTTCCTTCGTCAGGGCGCGATTACCTTTGCTGCTGGCTCCTTATTGCATCCAAAGGAGAAGGCTGCGCGTCGGCTTTTTTAATATCGAACCAAAACAGCACGCCGTCCGGTTGATTTTCACAGCCATATCCACAGCCATATAGCTCCTGGAGGGCGCGGACGATGGAAAGCCCAAGGCCGTAGCGCTGCTCTGAGCCGCGCTTGCGGGATTTATCCGCCCGGTGGAAGCTGATCCAAATTTTATCCAGCTCATCTTGCGCAATCGGTTCTCCCGTATTGAAAACACGCACTCGATAACGATTCTCTTCCGTTTCGATGCAGTCAATCTCAATTCGCTTTTCTCCAGAGGCATGGGATACGGCATTGATCATATAATTGTTCAACACGGTCGTGAGCTTTTCCACATCTCCATAGCCGCGGTATGCTTCCGGGATATCTGCCTGGACAGCGATCCCATTTTCATCGAAGAGCAGGCGGCGAGTATTGAGAAATTCAGTGGTCAGCTCGCGGATGGAGAATGGCTCTTCATGCAGCTGGTAAGCGCCGGCCTCATAGCGGGAGAGCTCCAGCAGCTCCATCACCATTCGGTTCATATGCCGGGTTTCCTCCATAATAATGCCGCAGTATTCCGCGGCCTGCTCCGGCTCCTGCGCAACGCCGAGCTGGAGGCCTTCCGCATAGCCCTGAATGATGGCAATCGGCGTTTTGAGCTCGTGGGATACGTTGGAGATGAATTCCTTTCGAATCTGCTCCGTGCGACGCTCCTTTTCAATATCCGCCTCGAGCCGCCGGTTTTTTTGTTGCAAATCCTTGAGCGTTGCATCCAGCGAATCGGAAAGGACATTAATGCTGCGCGCAAGCTCGGAAAGCTCATCTTTCCCTTTGGCGGTGCACTTGCGGGAGAAATCCATCTGTGCCATGCCGCGGGTTACCTGGTTCATTGCAATCAGCGGCTTGGTGAATTTATTCGCATACCAGGCGGCGAAAATGATGGCGCTGAACATGATAATCACGGTGATCGCGCCAAACAGGTTGTTCGCCAACAGCGCATTAGATTCAATCACATTTTTTTGGGCGGATACTTCAATGGTTTGCCCATTCTCCGTTGGGAGGCCGAATATAATATACTGAATATCATGGCTGCGCCCTTCGCGCACTTCAAAATAGGAGCCGTCGCTGCGCGATTCCCGCTCCAAGGTGGTAAGGTTATATTTAAATTGTTTGAAAAAATCATCGCTGAAGAGCGGGCTCCCGGAGCTGTAGCTATAGGGATTGTAAAAGGTAGCCCAAAGGGGGCGTCCGGCTGAATCCATAATCTCCACAGCAATGTTGTATTTTGTAGCAAGAGAATAAAGCTGATCCCGAAAATCGGTTTCCTGTGTCTGATCCATCTCGTTAATGCTGCGGGCCGCCTGCTGGAGATTATCCTTTTCCCTCCAAATATACACCTGCGAGAGCAATCGGGAGTTGACGAATAAAATCAGTGCGGCGCTTAGCAGAAGGATCGCCACGATCTGGAAAAAGAGCTTTTGCTTGATGCTCCCTTTAAGGGGGCTGTTTTTATCACGCTTCAGAGTTGGCAACGTCATATCTGTCCCTCGATTTTATAGCCCATTCCGTAAACCGTTTTCAAATGCGCGCCGCCCCATTCGCCCAGCTTCGTGCGCAGGCGCGCCATGTGAGAATCGACTGTGCGGATATCGCCCACATAATCAATGCCCCAAATGGAATCAAGCAACTGCTCGCGCGTATAAACGCGGCCAGGGCTCGCCATTAGCTTGCGCAGGAGATTGTATTCCTTGAGCGTCAGCTCCAGAGGTTTCCCGTGCAGGGTGACCTCGTGCGCTTCTTCGTTAATGCAGAGCTCGTCCATATGCATGGAGTCGCCAGCATCCGGCGCCTGTGCGCGCCGCAGTAGAGCGGCCACCCGCTTCATCAGCACAGAAGGGCTGAACGGTTTCGTCACATAGTCGTCAGCACCGGCCTCAAAGCCCATCAGTTCGTCAAATTCCTCGCTGCGGGCGGTGAGCATCAGGATGGGCATGTTGGAGGTTTCGCGCACGGCGCGGCATACCTCCCAGCCGTCACGCTTCGGCATCATCACATCGAGCAGCATGAGCGCCGTATCCGGATGCGCATGAAAAACAGAGAGGGCTTGCTCGCCATCCTCCGCTTCCAGCGGCTCGTAGCCCTCCCGGCGAAGAAAATCACACACCAGCCGGCGAATGTGCGCTTCGTCGTCCGCAATCAAAATTTTCTGCATGATGCAAGCCTCCCAGCTTTTGGATTGGTTTCTGCATTTGATTTTAGCACAGCGGAAGAGGGCTTACAAGCAGCTTCACAATCCTTTTACATTTATGCAATTTTTATGTCATAGTGTTTTACGGCGGTTTGTCATGGGGATATGATAAATCGCCCGGTTCAGTTGTGAACCGGGCGAAATGAGGTTATTTTATTATGCGTGTTTCTCTTTGCTTTTCCAAACTGCAACCATCCACATCAGCATCAGGAGAACCGAAAGAACCGGCTGATTGTTGAAAATCGCATCGTAGGGAAGTGGAGCATTACAGAAAAACAAAATCCATAGCATTCCCCAGAGACTGCCGGCTGCGATAGATATGCACTTGAAAGCAAAAAAGCTGGAATCATGTTTAAAAGTGACGATCCAGGAAATCAGGAGCAGGATCGTGAGCAGGGGAAGCGCCCACCAGTTTATGAAATAAAACGAATCGTTGAAATTCGTGAGGCGAGGGTACTTCGTTACGACAAAAATGAAACCGGCATATAAGGCGAGCATCCCGGATAAGATCCCATTTACTATTCTTGTTTTTGTCATGATAAAAATCTCCCCATGTGAAATAAAAATTTTATGTGACCCAATGTAGTACAACGAGGGTTGCTGCCAGACAGGCGGAAATCAGGGCTAACCGCCTGAGGAACCTCTTCCGGGCAGACAGAATCGTTTTCACCCGATTGGCGACTTCTTCTTCCGAAAGGGTAGAATGGGCAGCGTGATATCCATCCATCTGCAATAAAAAATCCGAGCATTCTTTGATAAAATCCGGGTCCATCTCCTGATAAGGCTTAGCTAACTCCGCAGAGAGCAGCATTTCCACCTGTTGCCGCTCGAAGAAATCCTTATTATTACACATATAAATCTCCTGGTTCTTTCATGATCAAATATATATGGTCGTAAATAAAAAAGGTTTCACAAAATCCTGATCAAAAATGGCCGATGGATGAAAAGATGATTTTGGATAGCTCTTTCATCCGCTTTCGCAAACGGAAAGCACGCAGTCGGATGGCTTTCTCGGTTGTTTGCAATTCCGTGGCTATCGTATGATACTGTTTATGTTCCATATAGATTTTCGTATACAGTTCCATTTCTTTTGGCGCCAGGCTGCTGAGCACCTGCGTTTTGCCATGCGCAATCTCATCATCGGTTATGCTGTTTTCCAGTAGGGTTAAGATATCGGAATCACACGGGATTTCCTGATTGGAATGGTCGATGGAAAAAAGCTTTTGATTTTTTTTCTCTTTTTTATAGGCCTCCTTTATTTTTTTATCCGCTACAGAATATAACCACGCTCGTAAATTCGTATTTGTCAGGCCGCCGTGGCGTTCCAGCAGCAATAAAAAAACATCCTGCACGAGATCTCTGGCCAGGTGCTCATCATAATTCACTTTTCGTAAACAAAATAAGTATATTTCCTCATAATAGGCGGCGGCTATATGTTCAAGCTCTGATTTGTTCATAAAAATTACTCCTAAATTTTTGAAACATTTTCAAATTTTTTACATATAATAATGAAAACGATAAGAGGAAACGGTGTTAACTCTACTCCAATAATACCATATGTTAAAATCTTTTACCATATAAAGTAAAAAAGGTGATTCAATCAGTGAGTGATTTTTTGGACAGAATGATGAAAGGGATGGGACAGTTTCAAAAGGAGGATTATGATGAAAGCTATCAAAAAAATTGCGTTGTGTCTAGCTGTATTATTTGTAATGCAGGCAATGCCGATTGGGGTTTTTGCTGTGTCTTTTAAGGATGCCCTATCTGAGGATTCGAGGGGAATCAGTGTGCTTGCACACTATGTCAAGGAAGATGCTGGAAGGGCAGGTATGCTTTACGTCAACGAATATAATCAGGAGACAATTGTAAAACGATCAGATGCATCCATTATGAGTGATGATGCACAACTAGAGTTGATTTATTACTATAGCTCGTATGAAAATGGCTATTCTTCGCATTCCCCTTATGGAAACCATTGGAAAACAAACTATGATATCAAGCTGCAATACGATGCTGAAAACGATCAATTTATTTATCTTCATAATGACGGAGCCACTGTAGCCTTTGAAAAGACAGATGAGATGCAGGGGGGAGACATTTACTGGAAGGAAAAGCTCACAATGCTATGTCGTTTGGATAAGCTTTATGTGAAACAGAACAGTACCAACCCTGCTGATGCGCGAATCGAAACAAAGAAGGGCGAAACGTTGACATTTGATTCTGAAGGGCGGTTGGTGCGAATCAAAACGCAACAATCGGATGTTCAGATTTCATATCATCTAAATGGAATATCAGAAATTTCAGATGCCGCTGGGAACAGGCTGCAATTCAATTATGGAAATGACAACAGGGTCGAAACGATTACTGGTTATCAAGGAAAAACGCCGATATTAATTGAAAAAGGTGAAAAAAATGTCCCCTACCAAATTCAATATCAATATGATATAAAAGGGCGTTTGATATCTGTGACCTATCCAGATGGTAAAAGCATATCCTATGGATATCTATTTCCAGATAAGCTCTCAACCATCCAGAACATTGACGAAAAATGCTTAGAAATCGCCTATGCACAAAAGAGAGCAGAAACGATTCAGCAGATTTCTAGCGAAAATCCTGCTTTAAGCCGTGATATTGCTTCCTTGAAACATAATAGCAATGGTAATATTATAAAGTCAGAATTATTTGGAGAGACAACGTATCAATATAATGAGTACGGATTGCTGGTTTACGACGACAAAACGATGGCCGCAATCGATAAAGAGGCCAGAGAGGTGGAACTCGCTTCCGAGAAAGCTACAGTGGAACGGGTACGCCCTTGCAACTGCGAAGATTGCCATTTGGTTGCTTGTGAATGTGAATGTAACCGGCAAGAGGATTGCAATTGTTTCTCGTGCAATATTTCTATTTCGGCTACAGGTGGTCAAAAGGTATTGTCAGCGGAATCCAAGATAACAAATGCGTCTGCGTCGCAATCCGATATAAAGCTGTATCCGTCTGGATATGTAGCGGAAGAAACAGATAGCTTGGGCACCAAAGTGGCATATCAGTATGATCTGAATCAAAACCTTACGAAAGTTACTTTGGAGTTGGCTGGACTTACCGATGGTATTATCGAAAATAAGTATCAATATGCCAACGATAAGCTTATATCGATCGAGAATAACAACACCAAATATGATTTATTATATGATGAATGGGGAAATCCCAGTGGGGCAGATATTGAAGGGAAACCCCATGTGCGTTATCATTATGTGGATGGCAATATTAGCTTTCTACAAACACAAGCGTATGCAAATGGTCAGTGCATATCTTATGCTTATGATGATAATGGCCGCATCTCCAGTATTAGCACGGATGGAAAAACAGCAATGTTTGAATACGAATATCTGCAAGATAATGGTATGAGAATCACAAATCATTCAAATGGCACTAAGATGCTATTTGCAGATAATTCCTATCAAATCTATGATATCAACACAAATAAACAGATTTTTTCAATAGAAAGCAAACCGGGCCGAACCGATATTTTAAAAGTTGGGGAGCATATTTACGACATAAATTGGGAGTACGTGGATAGCTACAAAAAAGGACTCTACTCTTTCCAGATAAATACCAAAGGGAAAAACACCTCATCTACAGTTGATGTAATTCGTGATAAAAATGAGAAGAATCTAGCAACATTGGTTACCACATCGAGTCAGGATCATCTAGGTAGTAATATTTCATACACTGAGTCGGGGCTTGTTCGTAATATTATGACGAATTACCAACATAGTGACAAAATAATAAAACAGGATTGGGCTTATGAGTATGACAGTGAAAACCGCTTACAAGACGTTAAGTACAACGGTAAGCCTTATGCGCAATATGCATATGACGCAACTGGTCAACTTTCTAAGTTTGTTGATTATAAGGATAAGGTGACAATAACCTATCGCTATGATGCTGCGGGAAACCTTTTAGGAAAAACGGAATACTCGAATGGTCGGAAACAAAAAATTAATGATTACGAATACAGTGATGGGAGTTGGAAAGACAAGCTGACAAGATTTTCTGAAGAAAAGATTCTGTATGATGAAATTGGAAATCCGATAAAATATGGAGACACTTTATTTTCTTGGATATCGGGCAGACAAATGAAATCGATTAGCAATCGTACTCATCGTATTGAATACTCATATGACGATAATGGAATGCGCCAAAGCAAAACGGTATATGCCTTAGACAGAGAAAAGCCATCCTTTACATACCGATATTTTTGGAATGACGGTTCGCTTGTAGGTTTTGATGTATTTGATTACGATCTTGGCAAGTTGGATACGGTTGCTTTTATTCTAGATGATACAAAGAACCCCTATGGATTTATCGTCAATGATACAGATATATATCTGTATGAGAAAAATTTTAACGACGATATTATCGGTATTTTTAGCAATGGAGAAAAGGTAGCAGAGTATACATATGACTCATTTGGAAATATTGTGAGTTTTCAGGAAACAGAAAAGGTCAAATTATATAACATCTTATTTTACCGTGGATATTGCTATGACCGAGAAACGGACATGTATTATTTGAAGTCAAGATATTATGTTCCTGAATGGGGACGCTTCTTGAATGCGGATCAGTATGTAGACACAGGCACAGGCGTATTGGGAACGAATATGTATGCTTATTGCGAAAACGATCCTATCAATTATTCTGATCCCGAAGGTTTATGGAAAAAAAGAGGAAATGAAGATAGTCATGAAAAGATAACAAGACTTACGTATGCTGGGGAAAATTATCGTTTTCTTGAAGATATGATTGATGCAAATGTTTGGATAGATGAAACATACAGCGCAACAAATAGATCCTATCAGAAATATCACTTTGATCGACGTAAATATACGGATGGATCGACAGACGATACTAGACTTGAATTAGTTTCATATTGGATTAAGGAAGCTATAAAGTGCGCGGAGAATTCAGTTTGGGAAGCGAAATATCTTGGGCGTGCTATGCATTCTGCACAAGACTATTCTTCACATGGTAATATTGGAATTAATCATTGGATGGCTATTCATGGCGCTTATGCAGATGACCAAAGATATATTTGGGATGATGATAAATTGCGAGGTTCTGATGTATTACCAGGTTTTTCTGGCGTAACGAAAACGAATGGAACACAATATAGATGGATTGAAGCACAGGAAAATACAGGAGCAGTGGTGTTAATATATTACTTGATGAGAGCTGGACGTTTATAGAATTCGGTAGTCTGAAAATACTTGACAATGTCTTGTGTGTGTTGTATTATGTGCTCATAAACATGTAATTAAACCGCTGATTGAGAGTAGTAGCATACCACACCGCTTTTCAGAGAGCCGCGCATTGGTGCGAGCGTGGCAGGCAGGCGTTATGTGAATGGACTCATGAGGGCGGCCCGAAAGGCGCAGAGCCGAGTAGTTGCCGCCGGGAGACCCCATCCGTTACCAAGGGGGCGCGCATGATGGTGTGCGAAGCGAGCGGGCGCTTTTGGAGCGCCAATTTGGGTGGTACCGCAGGAGTCTATTTGTTTATAACTCTTGTCCCTTACAATCGTAGGGGACAAGAGTTTTTTATTTTATTTGAGAAAGGGGCAACAATCATGTCAAAGCACGTACCGTACCGCATCTATCTGCCGGAAGAGAGGATTCCGCGGCAGTGGTATAACCTGCGCGCGGATATGAAGGAGCAGCCCGCTCCGTTTTTGAACCCGGGGACCATGCAGCCCCTGAAGCTCGAAGAATTATATCCGATTTTCTGCGAGGAGCTTGCGCAGCAGGAGTTTGACTCTACAAACCGGTATATTGATATTCCGGAGGAGATCGTGGAATATTACAAGACCTTCCGTCCCTCTCCGCTCATCCGTGCCTATAATTTGGAGAAAGAGCTGGGCACGCCCGCGAAAATCTACTGTAAATTTGAAGGCAACAACACCTCCGGCAGCCATAAGCTCAATTCCGCCATCGCGCAGGCCTATTATGCCAAAAAGCAGGGCCTTCAAGGCCTCACTACGGAGACGGGGGCCGGCCAGTGGGGCACGGCGCTCTCCATGGCGTGCGCATATTTCCACATTCCGTTGACCGTTTATATGGTCAAAACGAGCTTTAATCAGAAGCCCTACCGCAAGTCGATCATTGAAACCTTCGGCGCGGAAATCATTCCCAGCCCGAGCGATACGACCAAGGTCGGGCGTGAAATCCTCCAAAAATTCCCCGATACGGGCGGTTCGCTCGGCTGCGCGATCTCCGAAGCGGTGGAAAAGGCCGTTTCAACGCCCGGCACGCGCTATGTGCTCGGCTCGGTGCTCAACCAGGTGCTCCTGCACCAGTCCGTGATCGGCCTGGAGGCGAAACAGGCCATGGCGCTCTATGACGAGTACCCGGATATCGTCATCGGCTGCGCGGGCGGTGGCTCGAACCTTGGCGGCCTGATCGCACCCTTTATGCAGGACCGGCTGACCGGCAAAGCGAACCCCTATTTCATCGCCGTGGAGCCGGCCTCCTGCCCATCGATGACGCGCGGCAGATATGCCTATGATTTCTGTGATACCGGCAAGGTTACGCCGCTGGCCAAGATGTACACGCTTGGCTGCGAATTCCAGCCTTCCCCCAACCACGCGGGCGGGCTGCGCTACCACGGCATGTCGCCGATCCTGTCAAAGCTCTATCACGACGGCTTCCTGGACGAAGCGCGCGCCGTGGAGCAGACTAAGGTGTTTGACGCGGCGATCCGCTTTTCCCGCTGCGAGGGTATCCTGCCCGCGCCGGAATCCTCCCATGCCATTTATGCGGCGATCGAGGAAGCCCTCAAATGCAAAGCCTCCGGTGAGGCCAAGACGATCCTCTTCGGCCTGACGGGCACCGGCTATTTCGATATGGCCGCTTACGCCTCTTATTTTGACCGGACGATGAGCGATTCCATCCCGACCGACGAACAGCTTGAAAAAGGCTTTCAGGGCCTCCCGAAGGTAGCGGAATAATCGGTTCTGAATTTTATTGTTACCGCATAGTTTATGAAAAAGCATCCTGTATCCGGAACGGGGCTTCGGATACAGGATTTTTTTTGAATCGAAAAAAGTTTTCAGACCGCCGTGTTATTGACGGAAACGCTTTCATATGTTACGATTCTGTAGAATCCTGTCGTCCGGCCCACCGGACGATTGTATATTATTTTGAAAAACCGTTTTCGATTCAAAATTTGGGAACGGCAGGGGAGAAAGGAAGAAGATAGGATGAGCAAAGTTAAAAATGAGGCTACGATCAAAAATCCGATCGTCAAGGCCGTGCGCGAGCAGTTGGAGCATCGGGCTTTATGGCTGTATCTACTCTGCGACGAGGCGGGCAAGCGCGGCCTTTCGTGGGAGGATTTCGGCTCCGCGGCAGTCAAGCGCTGCGGCCTGTATCAGGGTGCGGGCCTTGTGAAAAAGGGCGGCACGCAAAGCCTGAAGGGGCTGCGCAAAACGCTGTTTACCAAACCGGCGCAGTGGATGTTTGAAATGGACGTCAAGGAATGCACGGACGACTTGCTGGCGATTGATTTTCACTATTGCCCGCTGGTGAAGGCCTGGCAGAAGCAGGGTTGCTCAGATGAAGAGATCGCCCTGCTGTGCGATATCGCCATGTGCGGCGATCACGGCATCGGCGAAGCCTACGGCTGCGAGCTGGAGCTGCCGCAGTGCATCGCAAAGGGCGATCCGATCTGCGCGCTGCGCTATGTGCGGAAAAAGTAAGGGATTAAGGAAGAAGGAAAGGAAAAAGCACACCTATGAATCAAATCAAAAAAGTATCGAAGAAGATCATCCTCGCTTACTGTATTCCGCAGTTTGCTGTGGGCCTGTTTACGGCGATGATCTCCAATTATCTGCTCTATTTTTACCAGCCCTCGAAGGAGTCCGGCATCCCGACGCTGATCACGCAGGGCGTCGTGGTGCTCGGCATCCTCACCTTTATCGGCTTTGTCAAGGCTGTCGGCCATATCATCGACGCGGTGACGGACCCGCTGGTTGCGAACCTGAGCGACAAAAGCCGCAACAAAAAGGGCCGCCGCATTCCGTTCATGAAATATGCCGCCATCCCCTTCGGCCTTTCAGCGTTGCTCATTTTCTGCGCGCCGCAGAATACGCCCGGCCTTGTCAACAACATCTGGGTGGCGGTGTTCATCTGGGCATATTTCGTGTTTTATACGCTTTATATGATCCCGCATAACGCGCTGCTGCCGGAGATGATCACGGATACTAAGGAGCGCGTTAATGTTTACACCTTCAACTCCCTATTCTTTGTCACGGGCAGCGCGCTGGGCTATGTGACCCCGGCGCTCGTCGGCATGTTTAAAAACGCGGGGTTGGATGTGCTGCTGGCCTGGCGCGCGACGTTCGCGATTTTCACGGTGGTCGGCATCATCCTGCTGCTGATCCCGGCTGTTATGATTAAGGAGAGGGAATACGTCAATTCCGTGCGCCCGACCGTGTCTCTCATGCAGTCCTTAAAGCATGCGTTCAGCAACAAGCACTTCCGCTGGGTCACCCTCGGCCAATTGCTGGAGGGCACGGCGATGTCCTTCTTCCAGTCCTGCATTATGTATTATGTGACAAGCCTGATGGGCCTGCCGGAAACAGCCTCCGTCGCGATCCTCGCGATTTCCATTGTCGGCTCCCTGTGCCTGTATCCGCTCATCAGCAAATGGGGCAAAAAGTCCGGCAAGCGCAAGCCGATTATCTGGGGCTGCGTGGTGTTTACCATTGCGGAGTTCATTATCTGCTTTGGCGCGGATATGCCCGGCCCGGCGATGGTAAAGGCCTGCGGCCTCGCCCTCTTCGTCTCCTTCCCGTTTGCGGTGCTCAACATCCTGCCCGGCTCCATGATGGCGGACGTCATCCAGTATGACACCCTGATCACCGGCATCAACCAGGAGGGCATTTTCAGCGCGGCGCGCTCTTTCATCACCAAGCTCGGCACCTCCCTTGCGATCATGATCGTGCCGTCGCTGACGGTGATCGGCGCTGCGGCGGGCGAAAACATTGGCCGGACGGGCCTAAAGGTCACGGCGCTTGTCGGCGGCCTGTTCTGCCTGGGTGCGGTGATCGCTTTCATCAAATACCGTGAGGACGAGGTGCTCGGCCTGATCCGCCAGAAAGGGGAGAAGCAGGAGAAGGAGGCGGTGCGGAAATGACCGCCCTCTATATTTTTCTCGTCATTCTGGCCGTGTTTCTGCTACTGTTTGCCGTTTTAGCGCTTAATGCCGTGCGCGCCAAACAGCGCGGGCGCAGGCTCGCGCCGCAGCCCGATTATTACAGCGAAGCAGAGCTTGCGCAGCATGCGGAGAGGCTGGCCCAAATGATCCGCTGCGAAACGGTTTCCTGCCGCGAAAGCTTTGACGATACGGAATTTAAAAAATTGCGCGACACCGTGCGGGAATTGTTTCCGCTCTTCCATGAAAAGGCGCAGTTTATGACGTTCAGCGACGACTGCTGGGTCTACAAGCTGCCCGGCAAAGACCAAAGCCGCAATATGATGGTGATGTCCCACCACGACGTGGTCGCGGGCACGGGGGAGTGGAAGCACCCGCCATTTGCCGCGGAGATCGCGGACGGTAAGCTCTGGGGCCGCGGCACAGTGGATACGAAAACGCCGCTGTTCGCGGAATTTACGGCTTTTGAGGAGTTGCTGGGGGAGGGCTTCGAGCCGCCCTGCAACCTGTGGCTCGCCTCCTCCCACAATGAGGAGATCGGCGGCGACGGCATCCCGCTGGCGCTGGAGTATTTTAAAAAACAGGGCATTGAATTCGAGCTGATCCTCGACGAGGGCGGCGCGGTCATCGCTGCGCCGATGCCAGGTATCTCCTGCAAGTGCGCGATGCTCGCCGTGCATGAAAAGGGCCGCCACCTGCTCAAGTGCACGGCGGGGGAGGGCGCGAGCCACACGGGCCTTGCGCCGAAAACCGATACGCCCGTGGTGCGCATGGCAAAATTCATTGCAGAGGTATCGGAGAAAAAACCGTTTATCCGCCGGATTTATCCGCAGGTGCGGGCCATGTTTGAGGGCCTTTGCCCCTATATGGCCTTCCCGATGCGGCTGATCTTTGCAAACCTCTGGCTGTTCGCCCCGCTGCTGAAAACGCTCATGCCCAAAATCAACCCCATGGCGGGCGCGATGCTTGGCACGATGTGCTCCTTCAACACGATCAATGGCGGCAAATACGGCAGCGTCCAGGCAAAAACCGTGGAGGCAGGCGCGTACCTGCGCTGCATTGACGACAAGGATCTGGCGCAGGATATCGCCGCCTTCCGCACGATCGCGGAGAAATACGGCGTTGAGGTGACGGACGGGGAGGGCAACGAATACCATGCCCCCGCCGATTTGGGCAAACCCGCCTATGATTATGTGCGGGAGTGCGTGGCGGATGTTTTTCCGCACGTGGCCTGCGCGCCCTTTATTCTGCCTGCGGGCACGGACGCGCGCTGGCTGACGGATGTGTGCCAATGCGTCATCCGTTTTGCGCCGATCGACATTGACCCGCAGCAGTTTGCAAGCGTCCACAGCCCGGATGAGAATATTGATATTAAGGCGGTTGGAAACGCCATCGCGTTTTATAAACGGCTTCTTCGGGAGTACCATTGAACCCATTCTCCGATTCCTGGAGGCTATCAAATCTGAAACAGCGCCGGTGCGGTTATGCTGCCGCAACGGCGCTGTTTGTTTTATGCTCCCATTGTTTCAACAGGGATTGCGGCATAGTAGGCCGTATCGGATATTCCTCAAGCTATTGTGTTTTGCAGCGCAATATGATAGCATCAGTGAACAAGGGAAAATAACGCCGCCCATGATGCGGCCATGGGCTGAAAACCGCTGCTGCCCCTGTTCACGGATGCTATGAATATTAGAAATAGATCCGCTATTGCAACCACGGCACATTAAAATCAGAAAAGGATTATCAGGTGGAGCCAAGTGTATAAGTGTGTTTCATTTTATTCCGCTAACCGTATGTTACAGGAGAGGCAAAGCGCTGTGATCGCAGCGTGGTCCGTTGTGGCGGATGAATATTATCATTATGATATGAAAATCGATGAGCTGGGGTATCCGCGCGCGCTTTGTTTGATACGCACCATCGAAGGGCGCGGCAGGATTCAAACGGAGGAGGGGGAGATCCTTCTCTCCGAAAAGGAGTTTATCCTCCTGAAGCGCAGGGATATCCGCTATTATTCTGCCGCTGCAAAGCTGTGGGCATATTACTGGGTGGATTTTTTATGGGTGGAGAAAGAGCCGGTGGGAATCGGTCATAAAAGATTTGCTCCCTTTGAAGAAAAAGAACGCCTGTTGTTTGAAGAGCTTTTGCAGGTGGGGCGTTCTTACCCGGAGGAGCTGCGGTATATTAACGGCATTTTTATCCACTATTTTTACTATTTGCGGTTCAAGGATCGTCCAGTTGAAGAAAATGCACGGCAGCCGATCTTGATGGAGGAAATTTGCTCCTATATTGAACAAAAAATCTATGCAAAGCTCAGCGTGCAGGAGGTCGCCGATTTTTTTCAGATTTCAACCCGGCGGCTGCATCAGATTTTTCAGCAATCCTGCGGGATGGCTCCCAAGCAATATATCAGCAGCAGGAAAATCGAAAAGGCTAAGCAGATTTTGTGCACCATATCAATTTCCGTTACCGATCTCGCGGCATTGCTCGGCTATGACAGCGCCTACCACTTTTCTGCTGCTTTTAAAAAACTGGTTGGATGCCCGCCGAGCGTTTTTCGCAAGCAATGTGCGAAGGCAGCGCCTCCCCATGAGGCTGATCAAATAGACAAAATAGAAGTGAAAGGATCTGAATATGGCAAGCATCGATTTTATTTATCAAAATGAGTATCAGAAAGAGATTTCTTTCCCCTTGGGCGGAATTGGAAGCGGCTGTGTTGGCTTATCCGGCGACGGAAGGTTAATAGATTGGGAGCTTCACAGCCGGCCCAATAAACAAAGCGTAAATGGGTTTACGCATTTTGCCATCAAGGCACAGCAGGGGAATCATGTTTTGGGCGCCCGCGTTCTCCAATCGGATACGCGCAAGGATTTTATGGGGAGCAATCGTCAAGCGGCCCATTCCTGGGGATATGGGCATGGGATCGACCGCAACACCATGGCGGGATTCGTCCATTTTAGGAATGTGACATTCCATGGGAATTTTCCTGTTGCAGAGGTGGAATACGGTGATCCGGATTTTCCGGCTAGGATGCGGCTGACGGCGTTCAATCCCTTTATCCCCTCCAATGTGTTCGATAGTAGCCTGCCGGCCGCTTTTTTTGAATGGGAAATTCAAAACACCTCTACACAGGAAATTACCTACACCATTGCGTTTTCTTGCCGAAACCCACTTTTAGGGCGGACGGCAAATCATAAAGCCAACGGCAAAGGATATACCGGCGTCCGCTTTTCCAATTCCAATCTAAAGCATAATGCCGACGCCGGTACAGCCCTTATCGCAACAGATTGTGAAAACACTGCTATTCAGGAATATTGGTATCGTGGGGAATGGTTTGATGCGTTGACCACTTTCTGGAATGACTTTTCATCTCCCTGCCCGTTAAAAGAGCGTCATTATGCTCGCGGTAACAGAGGAGAAGGGGAGATGGCCACCCTTTCTTCCAGCATAACAATTCCGGCCGGCGGCACAGGGCGAATCTGTTTTTTGCTCACATGGCATTTTCAGCTGATGGAAAAATATTGGGGGAAAAGCACCTTTGGGCGGCGATACCGTTGGAAGCAATACTATGCAAAAAGCTTTTGTGATGCGGCGGCGGTTGCCGATTATTGCTTTGCAAATTGGGCACGGCTGAAAGAAGAGACGTTTCTGTTCCGTGACACCTTGTTCCAGTCTGAAGTGCCCGAATGTGTCCTCGACGCCGTTCAGGGCAATCTTGCGATTCTCAAAAGCAGCACCTGCTTGCGGCTGCAAGACGGCGCTTTTTACACCTTTGAGGGCTCGAATGCGGATAGCGGCAGCTGCGAGGGAAGCTGCACGCATGTGTGGAATTATGCCTATGCACTGGCGTTTTTGTTTCCGGAGCTGGAGCGCTCTATGCGGGAATTGGAATATAGCAGCAGCCTGAAAAAAAGCGGGGCTGTTAATTTTCGACTAATGCTGCCGCTGCGTTCAAAGCATTTGTTTCGCGGGGTATGCGCCGATGGGCAAATGGGCGGCCTTCTAAAATTTTATCGTGAATGGATGCTCTGCGGCGACGAAAACTGGCGCAAAAAGTATTGGCCCGCCGTCCAGCGGTCCTTGGCCTTCGCATGGAGCGAAAAAAATCCATATCAGTGGGATCCGCAGCGCAAGGGCGTTTTTACCGGCCAGCAGCACCACACGCTGGATATGGAACTGTTCGGCCCCAATAGCTGGATTACCGGCTATTATCTTGCCGCCTTGCGTGCTGCGCAGGAGTTGGCTCGAGCGGATGGGGATGAGGCGGCAGCCAGGGAGTATAGCCAAATCTTTCAAAAGGGCAGCGCTTATGTGGAGCGCGAATTGTTCAACGGGCGGCACTACATTCAGCAAATCAACCTGAAAGATCCATCCGTGTTGAAACAGTTTGGAAAAGAGAAAGTTTATTGGAACACAGAAACGCAGGAGATGAAATATCAGTATGCAGAGGGTTGCGAGATTGATCAGGTGATCGCGCAATGGCATGCAAACCTTTTGGGGCTGGGCAGTGTTTTTCAGCCCGCTCATCTTCATCAGGCACTGGAGGAAATTTATCGGCAGAATTTCAAACAGATGCGCTCTTTCAACAACCCTTGCCGGGTTTACGCGGCGGACGGGGAGGCGGGCCTGGTGATCTGTAGCTGGGAGGGCGGCGCTCCCGCTATTCCGCTGCCATATGCACAGGAAACCATGTGTGGCTTTGAATATGCTGCGGCCTGTCTGATGCTACAGGAGGGCATGGAACGGCAGGCGCTGGAGATCGTTTCCGCCATACGCGCCCGCTACGATGGGCAAAAGCGCAACCCGTGGGCGGAAATTGAATGCGGCGGCAGTTACGTCCGTTCCCTTGCCTCCTACAGCCTGCTGCTCGCCTACAGCGGCCTGATTTTTGATCTGCCGCATCAGCGCATGGGCTTTCGCCCCCTGAAGCCAGGATCATATTTTTTTGCTTTAGACGGGTGTTGGGGAAGTGTACATTATTGCCGGGAAGAGATGAAAATTCAGATCCGCTATGGAACGATACGGCTCAAACAGATCGCCGCGCCGTTTGAAGCGGTGTCACTTACGGTGAATAGCAACCCCGTGCCATTTACAACACATGGCAGAGAGCTTCTGCTACAACAGGAAAGGACGATTGCGGCAGGAGATGCGATATGTATCAAGTTTTCCGTCAATGTGTAGCGCAATCTCTTTATCCTCATCAAAGGGCGCGTTGCAAAACGCTCCTTGCGGAAACTCGTCATGAGAAAAACCGTGGTTTCGGGCGCGCAAGGCCCGAAATTTGCCTGCGTGAGGCAAAAACGGTTTTTTAAAAGGGGCTGTTGCAAAATGCAAGGCATTTTGCAACAGCCCCTTTTTGCCCTCATAAGCAGGTGAGGATGGCAGGTCGACGGCGGAGTTTTGTTTCTTAACAGGGGCTAGACCGTCTCCCTTATTGGGGAATTTGCTTTTTCAAAGCGCTTATTAGAATGAGAGCCGGTGCGCAATCATGATGAATTGGGTTACAAAGTATTCAGCGGGTGAGAATGAGCAAAAAACAGGGCGGCCTGGCCAATTGCCATACCGCCCTGTTTGGTTTTCCCACGGGTATGCACCGGAGCGCTGCGTTGCCCGTGATTTAGCTTTTTTGCAGCGCGCGATCCAACCAGATGGAGCCGACGTCCATCGCATCGTATAAACCATTCTTTTCGCTTTTTTTAACGATTCGCTCGCGCGGGCGGACATCCGGATCCGTGTTCATCAGTTGAACGGTCACCTTATTCGCAACCTCAAGCTCCTTGACCTTTTTTGTGCTGGTAATCTGCATCATAATGACAAACGGTTCCGCCATGCTGCCATAGTAGAGCGTATTGCCCTTGCGGACCAAAGGACGGCCCTTATACATTAAAAACGGCGCTTTTTTCTTACTCTCCGCCAATTCCAATTCCTCCTATTCTAAAAAGATCTATCCCGCACTAGAACCTATTTATCATAGCATACTTCCCTCCTCTTGTCAAAAAAGCAACTGCCGAAGGCTCACAAAAAGGCGGCCCGCCGACCGGCAGGCCGCCTCTCAGCCTTATGATACACAAAGGAGAGTTACGCATCCAAATAACAGCGCACCAAAGCCTGTAGCAATTCGTCCCGATCCAGCTTGCGAATAAGGCTTCTCGCATTGTTGTGCGTGGTGATATAGGTTGGATCTTCTGAAAGAATATAGCCAACAATCTGGCTGATGGGGTTATACCCCTTCTCGCCGAGTGCATCGTACACGGTGCGCAGCACCTGCCGCATTTCCTCGTCGCGCTCCTCTTTGATTGAAAATTGAATCGTTTTGTCCGTCAATGCGTCCACCTCCATATCTACATATCTATTTTATTATATACGACTTTTTCAATAAAAACAATGTAATCTGTCTATTTTCTGAAAGATTTTCGTAGAATCCCTCAGGCATAGCCAGCCGTATGATCAATTGCCTTGCAAAAGGGATGGAATGAAGCACAGGAAACGCTGTATAACATCGTTTACGCTGCGCAATCGCACTCCCTATATGACACATGCGTTGTGTCGAAGGATATGAATCATCTGATTTTCATGATTTCTTCTAAAACAATGAAAAAACGCGAAAAAAGGCAATTTCATTAGAAAAAAAGAGGTAAATGGATTTTTTGATTATAAAAGTCCTAGAATCATTTTAAACAGTCTAAAATCTCCTATTGAAGTTCACTTGAACTTATGATATTATACAGTCAACAAATCAAAAGATCAAACGAAAGGAGGAAGCCATCATGTTTCAAACATTGCCAGGAACCCTATTGGAGCGCAGGCAGACAGATGGCCGCGGCGCCTACAGCCTAATCCAGCCGATCCTCTCACTGACAAAAGGTTTAACGCTCTCCCAGATTCGGGAGCTGACAGGGCTGGAAAACTCCACGGTTCAAAATTGGGTCAAGAGAGGCTGGGTGGCAAACCCAAAATCCAAGCGCTATGGGGAGCGCCAGGTGATGCGGATTATCCTGATCAATGCCTTGCGTGCGTCCCTTCAGTTGGATAGTATCGCCCAACTGATGCAATATCTCAACGGAAGTGTAGAGGATGTAGCCGACGATATTATCTCAGACGGCGCGCTTTATGATTATCTGTGCGCAATCGTATTTGAGCTGGAAGATGCGCCTGTGATGGATGAAAAAAAGCTGGATGAAACCATTGCAGCCCATATTGCCGATTATCACGGCCCGGCGCAGGATTCCCGCGAAAAGCTGGGCAATACGCTCAAGATCATGACGTTCGCCTGCATCTCCTCCCGGCTCAGGCAAAAGGCGGAGGCGGAGATGAGCGCCATACTCGGGGGCTAAGTTTAGGCTGAGCAAACGTTTGCTGTCCTGCGGCTTCTGAATTGCGCATATCTATCAAAAAAAGAGGAAAGGAGAGAAGATTATGGAACCCAACACGGTCATGCTGTTTGTCTGGATTGGCCTGATGGTTGCGTTTACCGTCATCGAGGCGGTCACTGTGCAGCTTGTTACCATCTGGTTCGCCGTGGGCAGCTTAGTTGCCCTCATTGCGAATATCGCAGGCGCGAACATAGTGGTGCAATGGCTGATATTCGTTGCGGTATCTGCCGTTTGTCTGCTGGCCACACGCCCAGTCGTCAAAAAGGTTGTCAACGCAAAGGCGCAGCCAACCAATGCGGATCGCTGCATTGGGCAGACGGCTCTCGTGACCGAGGCAATTGACAATGAGATTGGCACGGGTCAGGTCAATTCAAAGGGGATCATCTGGACGGCGCGCTCCCTAAACGGGGAGCAGATTGAAAAAGGCGCCAGCGTCGTAATAGAACAAATCGAAGGCGTCAAGGTTCTAGTTACCCGCGCATCCTGATGAGAGGAGCGCAATCGTCCAAAAAGAACAGGGAACCCCCTGTTCCAATAAAAATTGAGGAGGAACTCTAGTATGGAATGGTTGTTTGTTGTGCTTGGCATCCTGTTGTTTTTGCTGATTATTGTGGTGCTCAATATCAAAATTGTGCCGCAGTCAAAAGCGTATGTCATTGAAAGGCTCGGTACCTATCATGCCACGTGGGAAACCGGCCTGCACGTAAAGATTCCGTTTTTGGAGCGCGTTGCAAAGGTCGTCTCCCTGAAGGAACAGGTGGCGGATTTCCCGCCGCAGCCTGTTATCACAAAGGATAACGTCACGATGCAGATTGATACCGTTATCTTCTTCCAGATCACAGATGCAAAGCTTTACACCTACGGCGTGGAGCGCCCGATTTCCGCCATCGAAAACCTGACCGCAACCACCCTGCGTAATATCATCGGCGAGATGGAGCTCGATCATACGCTCACCTCCCGCGATACGATCAATGCGAAAATCCGCGGTATCCTCGACGAAGCGACCGACCCCTGGGGCATCAAGGTCAACCGCGTGGAGCTGAAGAATATCGTACCGCCTGCCGAGATCCAGGATGCGATGGAGAAGCAGATGAAGGCAGAGCGCCAGCGCCGTGAATCCATCCTGCGCGCTGAAGGTGAAAAGGCCAGCAAGATCCTGGTTGCCGAAGGCCAGAAGGAAAGCCAGATTCTCGCCGCAGAAGGCGAGAAGCAGGCCGCAATCCTGCACGCGGAGGCCGTGAAGGAAGCGAAGATCCGCGAGGCGGAAGGCCAGGCGCAGGCAATCCTTGCCGTGCAGAAGGCCGAGGCCGAGGGCATTCGCATGATTAACGAGGCAGCCCCGGGCGAAGGCGTTATCACCATCAAGAGCTTGGAGGCCTTCCAGAAGGTGGCCGACGGGCAGGCGACGAAGATCATCATTCCGTCCGATATCCAGGGCCTTGCAGGCCTTGCAACCAGCGCGGGCGAGCTGCTGCGCAAGGAATAGGCGCCTTGCTGAAAAAGCGCTGAAATAACGTTCAGTGAACGCATATGAAACAAAGCCTGGAGCAGTTGTCCGGAGGGACGCTGCTCCAGGCTTATTTATATAAAAAATAAGTGGTAATATAAATGATTGTTTACATATTGCATATAAAGTGTTAAAATAAAAAATATAAATGGTAATTTTATGGTTTCGTCCATGACTGATTCAGGGAATCAGATAAAATTTTAGGAGAGGTAATGATGAGCAGAAACACAATCAGCAAAGTTCGTATTCTTTCCCTGATCCTGGCATTGGCCATGATCTTTCTCACGCCAATGACGATGGCCGCAAACCCGCAGGATCCGCCGCCCGCGCCGTTGGAAGCGGTTTCGGATGCGTTGGAGCCTGAGCACGCGGCCGGCGAGCCCGAAGCCCTGCCGGCAGAGGAGCTTTCAGAGGAAAGCACATTTTTGGGGGAGGAAGAAACGAGTTCCGAACCTGCGGAGTCGTTTACGCTTCCCAGCGAGCCTGAAACGGCGGGGGAAACGGCTGACCCTGCCGCGGGGATCGAAACGGAAACAGCATGGGAAGCCGTGGAGGAACAGCCCGGTGTTTGGGAGGAAGAAACAACCGAAGCTCCTTCGATTGCCCCCATGGGCTTGAGCCCAGAATTCTGGATTGAAAACACAAGCGGCAACCGGGTTTATGAGGCGGTTTTGAGGCCGGGGCAGTCCATCAAGCTGGGGCTGCATAATTGGATGACGTTTGCGCTCTCCAGCCATGCCACCTGGAAGGTGTCGCCGGGCAGCGGCAGGGGAACCCTCTCCACCTCCACGGGCGCGGAGTGCACCTACACCGCCGGGAGCGTCACGGGCACGGCAACCGTGACCGCCACCTTAAAGGACGGCACCAGCAACTCCATCAAAATCTACATCACCAAAACGCTGGATATCATCCGCCCGGATACGAATGTGGACGTTCCCTATGAACATATCTATGTAGGCGCTGCCAAGCAGCTGCGCGGCAACACGGTGGAAAACCGGGAATACAACACTGATTTGAAGGCTTATTGGACGACGGGCGGCCATGACGACCTGGTTCGCCGCGCTTGGGATAGCAGCCAGAAATGCTGGACGACGCAAACCATCACCGGCCTGAAGCCGGGCACGTTCACGCTCGCTTTAAAGGCCACCACGCAAAACGATGTGCAGGCGCAAATCCCCGTGACGGTGATTCAGCCGCTTTCCCCCAACCGTTTGGGCTTTGTCACCTCAGCGCAAAAGCTGCGCATTGCCAGCCCCACGAGCCTTTCCGCCACTTCTGTGTATCGCGGGGCGGCGGTTACGATCAAAGGGCAGGTGGGGAATTATTGGTATGTCACCTTTGGCAGTGCATGGGGGTTTTTACCGAAGTCGGTAGTCAACGATTACCCGTATGGGACGTATTCGGGGCCAAGCAGTAAATACTACTTTATGAATCGGGATAAATATGTGAAAGTAACCTCATTCAAAAGTGGTACAGCAAGGGATCCGAATGAATACAAGAAAAATATTTCCGATTTTTGGAGTAAATATAATGATGCGGACCGCAAAGCAAAATATCAAAGTATCGCTGATCAGACGGATCTGCCTGTTATATTGATTGCAGCCATACACTATAGAGAGAAGGGGGGGAATCTAAACTATTCATTTAGAGATGGATCTAATTTAAATGGAAAGGATTTTGTTGCGGACGCAGTCAAAACGATCAAATCGGGACAATGGAGAGACTTCCAGAATGCAATCGGCATGGGCAAGGGGACACGCAACCTGTTGGCAATGCTGCAATTTGCGGAATTGTGGAACGGAACAGGCTGTGCAGATTTTGGTAGAATCAATCCCTATTTATATGCAGGGACAAACATCTATAGTAAAGGGAAGTACCCATATGATGGACACTGGGATCCAGAATGGGAAGATGGCCAACCTGGTGTATTGTATTTGCTAACACAAGTGTATTAAGGAGAGAGCTCTTATGAAAAAAGTCTTGTCAATCCTGTGCTGTATCGTGCTTCTGTTCTGCGTAGCAGCGTGCGGCAAAGAGCCGGAGCCAGCAGCGGAGCCGTCAACCGAAAGCATCCCGGTAAGCAGCAATACCCTGATTTCTACAGAACCGCAGAAACCCTATTGGGATACGCACGAGCCGCTTTCCTATGCGGGGATTTATAACGGCCAGCGGTTTTCGGGAGATTATGAAATCGCTTCTTATGATAAAACAAAAGAAGGCGATGCATATTTTAAGCTTCCAAGATTGGAGGGTAAAGTGGAAGATGTCGCTCAACAATTTTTAGTGCGGAAAGAAACAATCACGGATCCATTTTTAGATATCTATTATGATAAAAAAAATAATCGGTATGTTGATGCATGGCAAACAGGATACCGTATGGATAAGGATGGATATCCGGAGTTTGATTTTAAAACGACAACATATTATTACAGCAACACATCCTGCACGATTCCAGGATCAGATGGGTGGTCTTATATTGAAGCGGACGATGAGTATGTAGTGTATGTGGATGGTCCGAAAAAAGCGGAAGAAGAGAATAAGCTGCATACACGCATTTATTGGAAAAAAGGCGCAGGGTTGTTAGGCTTTTATCGATATTCCCCGAGTTTAGATGGTGGTGGCGCCTATGTTACCAACGTTCGCTTTACCTCCAAAACAGCGGACGGTTGGAACATGGCGGAAACCATCGTGCCGAACGCCCTGCCCGGGGCCAAGCGCGTTTGGCCGGAAAAGCTCTGGCCCGCGGAATATAAGGGCCTGAACGACCCGGAGCTCCGCGCGATTTTGGAAGAATATTAAAGGAAGCCCTTGCATGGAAGGAGGCTCGTGATGAAACGAATCTTGTCAATCCTTTGCTGTCTTGCGCTTGTGTTTTGTCTGACTGCATGCGGAAAAGAGCCTGAATTGGAGGAGCCGTCAACGGGAAGCATTCCGGAAAGCAGCAATACCCTGACTTCTACAGAACCACAGAAACCCTACTGGGATACGCACGAGCCGCTTTCCTACGCGGGGATTTATAACGGCCAGCGTTTTTCGGGAGATTATGAGATTCGCCGCGGCGGTGAAACCAGAGAGGGCGATGTGTATTTTGATCGCCCATGGTTAGTCGGAAAATTGGAAGATAAAAATCAGCCCTCTTCTGCAAAAGAAGAGTCCATTATCGAGCCGTTTTTGGACATCTATTATGACCGGAAGAACAATCGGTATATCGATGCATGGCAGACAGGAGTTTTGAGGCATGAAGATGGATATGCGGAGTTTGATTTTAAAACAAACACCTATTATTACAACGATACGTCCTGCAAAATCCCAAAGCTGAGAGAAGCGTTCATCGAGGCGGATGATGAATTCGTGGTGTATGTGTATGGGCCGAAAGAAGCGGAACCAGAGGAAGAGTCGCAGACACGGATTTATTGGAAAAAGGATGCGGGATTATTAGGAATCTTTTACTATTCTCCTAATCCAGAGGGCGAGGCATATGTTAAGAACATCCGTTTCACCTCAAAAACCGCCCGGGGTTGGAACATGGCGGAAACCATCGTGCCGAATGCCCTGCCCGGGGCCAAGCGCGTTTGGCCGGAAAAGCTCTGGCCGGCGGAATATAAAGGCCTGAACGACCCGGAGCTCCGCGCAATTTTGGAAGAATATTAAAGGAAGCCTTTGCATGGAAGGAGGCTCGTGATGAAACGAATCTTGTCAATCCTTTGCTGTCTTGCGCTTGTGTTTTGTCTGACTGCGTGCGGAAAAGAGCCTGAATTGGAGGAGCCGTCAACGGGAAGCATACCGGTAAACAGCAATACCCTGACTTCTACAAAACCACAGAAACCCTATTGGGATACGCACGAGCCGCTTTCCTATGCAGGGATTTATGACGGCCAGCGGTTTTCGGGAGATTATGAAATCGCTAACATTGAAAAGACAAAAGTTGGGGATGTATATTTTACACTTCCAAAGCTGGTTGGCAAGGTGGAAGATAACAGCCAGCCATCTTCAACGAAAAAGCAAACAATATCGGAGCCATTTTCTGTAGACGTTTATTATGACAAAAAAAACAACCGGTATATTGACGCATGGCAGACAGGGTCACATACGGACGAAGATGGATATGCGGAGTTTGATTTTAAAACAAGAGAATATTATTATAACGACACGTCCTGCAAAGTCCCACAGGCGAAAGACACATTCATAGAGGCGGATGATAAATTCGTGGTGTATGTGTATGGGCCGAAGGAAGCGGAACCAAAGGCAAAATCGCAGACGCGGATTTATTGGAAAAAGGATGCAGGGTTATTGGGGGTTTATAGCTATTATTCCGATTCGTATTATGGAACGTCTGTGACAAACATCCGTTTCACCTCAAAAACCGCCCGGGGTTGGAACATGGCGGAAACCATCGTGCCGAATGCCCTGCCCGGGGCCAAGCGCGTTTGGCCGGAAAAGCTCTGGCCGGCGGAATATAAAGGCCTGAACGACCCGGAGCTCCGCGCAATTTTGGAAGAATATTAGAAGATAAAACAGATAAAAGCAAAAAAATTTTATGTCGTGACGTATGACAAGAGGAATGGAGCTGTTCACGCGCTGCGCGGCGTGAATATGGTGATGGAGCGAGGGGATTTTCTGGCTTTCACCGGAAAGAGCGGCTGCGGGAAATCGACGCTTTTGAATATTCTGGGCGCTGTCTGCACGCCGACCAGTGGATTCTATCTGTTTGAATTAAAGGTGCAGAGGTTTCCAAACTCTCCGGCGGGCAGTGTCAGCGCACAGCGATTGCCGGGCGGCCGAATCTGCTGCTTGCAGATGCGCCTACCGGCGCGCTTGATGAAGAAACCGGGGGAAAAATTCTGCAAATTTTTCAGCAGCTGAACCAGAGGGGGATGACAATCCTCATTGTAACGCATGATGAAGAGGTCTCAGCAGGCTGCCATAGAAAAATCCGTATGCGGGATGGCTTGATGGAGTGAATTGTGATACAGAGGCGGCGGGGTGTAATGCGCCCCGCTGTCGGCTATTTTTTGTTACGGTATAGGGATAAACGCAGTTCGCCCTTACAAGGTTTCCGGCATCAACCGCGAGCCGGCTTCCGATGCAAAGCTTGCCTGTGAATCACACGGAGCAAAGGGTATACTCTGTTTACGAGAGCAGGCAGCTACCGGAGATTATAAACGGCTAACGATAGCGTTTGCATATTATATCCCCACAGGTTGACAATATGAATTTTTTTTGATAAAATTAAAAACCGTCACATAGTAAGGCGCTTTGAGATTAGCGCGTTGCCAAAGATAGAGGAAGACGTAATGAAGTGATCATAACGGGGCTGACTCGAAATTTTTTGAAGCAGTGTAAGTTTTGTCCGCAAGAAATCCAGTGTTTATGCGGGGTTTCACAGTTCGAAAACTGAATAAAATTGGTGTTCTTTCCGTCAGTTCTTTCCAAAAGTTTTGGAAATGATTTTCGGATTGACATATGGAGAGTTGTCCGAGTGGTCGAAGGTGCAGCACTCGAAATCTTGCGGGGAACTGTCCGTTTCGTCCACCAAAAACCGTGTAACCATGCGGGTTTTACCCAGTTCGAAAAACTGAACAATTTGCTGTTCTTTCCGTCAGTTCTTTCCAAAGCCTTTTTCTATCGGAAAAAGGCGGAGAAAAACGGCGGCTGAACATATAGGGAGCGGTATCGAAGTGGTCATAACGGGCCTGACTCGAAATCAGGTAGTCCTCACGGGCTCGTGGGTTCGAATCCCACCCGCTCCGCCATCGAAAAATCCAGTAACCATGCGGGTTTCTGGATTTTTCTTTTTTGTGCCCGCTCCAAAAATCACCCGGTTTTGAGCTGTTCTTTCCATAATTTTGGAAAGAACAGCTTTTTGCTTTATTCCCCGCTTTTTTCTGCGTTTTGCTCCCATCTGCTGCCGAAATCGCCCGCTTCGGGAAGCGGCATTCCGCTCACCATCGCCTGCGCCGAGGAGAGTTTCGAACTGTAATCCAGATGGGCGTAAATGTTTGCCGTGGTGGAAAAATCCGAATGCCCCAGCCAGTCCTGAATCTGCTTGAGCGGTACGCCGTTGGCAAGCAGGAGGGATGCGCAGCTATGCCTTAAATCATGGAAGCGCATTTTCTTCATGCCGTGCCGCTGGATGAAGGCGGGAAATTGGGAGGTCAGGTAATCGGGCTTCATCCTCTCACCCAGCTCATCTACGAACACGAAGCCGTCGTATTCATAGTTGTAGCAGTTGCCGCAGACCTGCTTGTTCAGCTCCTGCGCCGCCTTGACCTCCGCAAAGTATTCCTTGAATCTTCCCACCAGCGGCAGAGTGCGCATACTGGATTTTGTTTTTGCCGACTCCTGCTCGATGATCTGCGTTTTCCCGCCCACATTGACGGAGGTTACCGTCCGTTTAATGGTCAGCGTTCCCCGTTCAAAGTCAATGGCGTCCCACTTGAGCCCCAGCACCTCGCCACGGCGCAAACCGTAAAAGGCGGCGACTAAAACCGGTAACTCTAGCTTGGTGCCCTTGACCACTTCAAATAAGCGCTGAAGCTCCGCCGCATCCAGAAACACCGGCTGGAAATCATTCTTCTTGGGGCGGTCTACCTTCAACGCCACGTTCTGCGGAACAAGATCGGTTTTCATGGCGTATTTCAGCGCCTGATGGATCACAGCGTGGTAGTGGATCACAGAATTGGGCTTGACGGTTTTCAGCTTTTCGGAATAGAACTGCTGGATGTGTCTTGCTTCCAAGTCCTTTAGGGTAATCGGCTTGTTCCGGAAATATGGCTCGATGGTCTGCTTCACCATGCTTTCATAGGAGCCGAAGGTGGTGGGCTTCACCCTGACCTTGACGATTTCCAGCCAGCCGAGCAGGTAGTCGGCGAACAGCATATTGGAGCAAAGCTCACCGATTTCTGCGGGCGGCTCAAAGGCGTTGCGGATTTTCACAAGCTCCGCTTCGGCTTTTCGTTTGTTTCCCTTTTCGGGAAGTCCGGTGGATATGTACTTGACGTGCCGCTTGTTTTTGCTGTCGTAGAAGCTTAGCACAGCGTAGTAGTACCCCTTTTTAACCTGTAAATGTCCTGATACCATATTTGTTTTACCTCCGTTCTTTGTATTTGGCATTCACGGACAGTCCGGCACCGACAAGGCCATTGTACCCTGCCGGTGCCGTTCTTTCCATTGTGCGAAGGTCGTGCTCCGCACACATTTTCGGTTCGAATCAGCGGCTGTCTCTTTCCCGCTCCCGCCTGCGCTGCCATTGCTCCAACAGCTTGATTACCGTATCGCAGACTTGCTTGTCCGTGTAATTCTTCGGGAAATATTTGCGAATGTCCTCCCGCTTGAATTTATATTGCTCTTGCTGGTTGGGCTTCTGCTCAGCAAGGATGTCGTAGATCGTCTGGTCTTGCAGCACGCCCTCCTGCGAAAGCTTCTTTAAGCGGATTGCCTGTGCGTGGGACGGCGTGCAGTCGTTCAGCTCCATTGCGTTCAACAATACCCGTTGTTCCGATTGCTCTAAGTGCGAGATTTCCACCGCAGGATTGAAAGCGATTTTGTTTTCGTCTACCATCGAGAGCAGCTCGGGGATTAAGTAGGTCAGGCGGATATAGCGCTTAACCTGATTGCGGCTTTCTCCTGCGTCCTCTGCAACCTTTTCGACGCTCAACAGCTTCTGCCCAACTTGGGCAGAAGCTATACCCTGATGTTTGATTGCGTCCAGCTTCATTTTGTAGGCAAACGCCTTTTCACTAGGCAAAATATATTCCCGTTGCAGGTTGGCATCCACCATTGCAATGACTGCTTCATCGTCGCTCATCTCTCGAATAATTACGGGCATTGTCTCGATACCCAGCACCTGACAAGCCGCAAGCCTTCTGTGTCCGGAGATCAGCTCATAGCCGCCCTCCGGCAAAGGACGAGCGAGTGCCGGCGTGAGTGTACCGAATTTCTGTATGCTCTCCATTAGGCGTTTCATCTCCTCATCGTTTTGAATTTTAAATGGATGATCCTTGAACGGGTGCAGCTCATTTAATGGAATCCCTTTCACCCGTTCCAGCTTGGCATCGTCCCGCTCCTCCTGCGAGGAAAACAGCTCGTCCAGCGAATTTGTTGGTAAAGTAAAATCAGATTTTCGTTTTGTCATTGTGCTTGCCTCCTTTATTGCCATTTCAGATTGCTTTCACCGGGACGGAGAAACACCGCTTCGATATCCGCCTGAAACTTGTGCCAGCGCAATGCTTCCGCTTTCAGCATCGGCACATCGATAAAGCCAAGTGTATTTGCTTTGAGCGCAAGCTGGTTGATGTTATTGCCGATGGCGGAAAGCTGGCGCATTGCTTCATAAAATCTTGTATCTGGCTTTTCCTTGGGCTCGTAGTTATTGAGCAGCAACCTTATCACGGTGGATTTGGGTAAGCCTGTAATTTTTGCCTTGCGACTCAGTTCGGCGTTTTCCGATTTGCTGAGCCAAACCCGAATGGGGATGTTTCTTTTTCGATTATCTGTTTTCATATCAACGTTCCTTTCGTTTGTTTGATTTTCTCATAGAGGTTTTAGGACACTTCCTAACGAGATTTACTGTTTGCGGCCTTTTGGGGGCACAAACAGTCTGCTCGCTACGATAGCGCAGCCATTTTCTGCCTAACATAATTGTTTCAAAATCGCATCTATACAGCGGGAAATTTCACTTTTTTCAAGCCGTTCACAATCTGCTTTTAACTGCTTTAGCTTCCGAAAAACACGGTAATCTTTTTCTCGGACTGTTGCTTCAACATCCTTTCCAAGCCCCAACCTCCGAAGATATTCCGACAGAGAAAGTCCGCAATAATATGCGTTTTCGCTGAGCTTCTCCTTCTCGGCAGGTGTTACTCTTACGTTGATTCCAAGTGTTTTGCTTCTCATAAAATCTCAATCCTTTCCTTTGTTTGTGACAGCAATGACGGCTGTGACGGATATTTCGCTATACCGTGATATTCCCGTCATTTACGTCACTGCCGTCACGGTGTATGAATTTAATCAGCCGGCTTTGTCCCGTCCGTTTGGTGCGGTACTCGATTCCGGCGGGCTCCAGCACCTCATAGTAAAACTGCCCTAAGTACTTGGTTACCACATTGGGCGTGGTTTCGGTTTCCGCCATATCGGCGATTAGTTCGGTCGCCGTTCCCACCCATTCGGTGCGAGTTTTCATAAATTCCACTACCCGAAAAAGGAATTGCGGAATTTCTGCCCTGCGGATTTCCTCGGTGTTTTTGCGTTCTATCAGTTCCCATTTCAGGTCTTGAAAACGCAGGGTCAGCTCCTGATATTCCACATCCCGCCCGCAGGCAAGGAGGGTGGCGTCCCTGCTGCTTCGCTTGCGCTTGAGCACATAATTGGTATCCGCCGCTCCGGTGATACCGGTAGAGCCGGACACCTCGTTGAACGGATCGTCTCCGTCCTTGAGCTTACGCAGATGGTGGACGAGGATAATGGAAATATCGTGCTCGTCTGCGATCTTCTTGATGGAGGAAATGTCGTCGTAATCGTTGCCGTACATTCCCGCTTTCCCGGCGCTCCCCTTGGAATCCCGCACCTTTTGGAGTGTGTCGATAATCACCAGCTTTGTCTTCGGGAAGTCCTCTAAAAAGTTGATAATTTCCTCTTCCAACCCATTTCCAATCAGGCCGCAGGTCACGGCTAAGTGGAAGCTGCGGGTTGAATCGTCCGTCAAATCGAACAGCCGGTCTTTGATTCGTCTCAGCGTATCCTCCAAGCAGAGATACAGCACATCGCAGTGCATGGTCGGGATTCCCCAAACGTGAAGTCCCTGTGATACCTGCAAGCCCAGCCACAGCATCAGCCAGCTTTTGCCGATTTTGGCGGCACCGCTCAGGACATTTACCCCCTGCGGGATCAGCCCATCGACAATGAACATGGTCTTACTCATCGGTGTGGACAGCAGGGTTTCTGCGTCCACGGTCACTAATTTTCTTTTCATAACTACATCCTTTCGTTTTTGTTTGTGGACGGTTTAACCGCCGATTTTGAGGCTGCGGGGAATCTGATACGCATTGCCCCAAATCGGCGGCTGTAAACCTTGATTTTTCAGGCTTTTTCGGTGCCTAACGTTCCACTTCTCCGTCTGCGTTCGCTTTCGGTTTTCTGCTTTCGGTGAATTCGTTTGCCGCAAACGGTGCAGTATTTCTGCCGGTTGGAATTGGGCGTAAAAACCGCTCCGCACTCGGCGCAGCGATATGTACGCTGCTTGAAAATGTCCGCATACAGCTCCTTGTCGGCGGGTAAAACCGCATTGCGGAAATACCTGCACAGCAGCGAATAGGAGATGGTCTGCGGGCAGACGCAGGGCTCGCCATCGTCCAGCAGCAGGCAGTTACCGTCGTCGTAATTGGCGCAGAGCCTTTTTATCAGGCGGTTGCACCGCCTGCGCTGGGACGGCGTGAGCTCGATTCGTTCAGGCACTGGATTTCACCTCTTTTTTCTCTTCGGTCACGAAGTTAATCACGCTGACTTTCGGGATTTTGAAACTGTTGCCGATTTTAATTGCCTGCAATTCACCATCGTTGATGAGATCGTAGGCAAGCTGACGGCTGATGCCCAGCATTTCCCGAAGCTGCCGGACAGTCACGATGTCCGGATATTCCGGAAACATCATCTGGTAAAGCTCTTTGAGCTCTGATTTTTTCATAGCTTCCATTCCTCCTTTACAGCTATGTAAAATCGGATACCGGTTGAGGAATCCTGCGCTGCCGGTATCCGCCGCCGTTGCATCCTGAGATTCCTACAGGCACTCTCGCTTGTCGGCGGGCGCTGTGCAGTCCCAAGCTGTCGTTTTTTCAGCTCAGGCGCTCGTTTGCCTTTCGGCAAAGTCATGGCGGTTTGTATCTTTCGGACGGTCATTCAATTTTTAGAAAATTATGTTTATCGAAATCTTAATTTTCAAATTCATTATATCCGTGTATTGACATTTCGACAATGCTTTTGTACAATGTTGTTTGTAGTGATATAAATTTTTCAATATCCGTCAATTCGACATTTTCTAAAAATAAAGGTGAGAGCATGGATAAAAAATCAGCGTTTCAAGTTCTTGATTCCGCTAATGAAGAGCTTCAGGGAAAGATGAAAAATTTAGTGTGGTGCGATGCGGAACAAAAGGTTCTTTCTATTGCCGTGCCGGAAAGCTATGAATTTTCCGAGGCGGATGCCGCCGGTCGCAGTATCCCGAAAGAACGGCTTTCCGACCTTTCCGAGCTTGCCTGCGGCACAAGAAAAGAATTTCTTGTGCCGCCCGATCAAACAGACGAGAAACTTAAAAATTATTTGAGCGTTTGTGATATGCTTCCTCCTAATTTTGAATGCTTTCCCTCTATGCAGATAGTGTCAAATCCCGATTTGGATTCCGATGAAAACGAAATTGAGGTAGGGAGACTCATTCCGCTCAGCGGCGGCAGTGTGGACTTTCCTTTGGGCGAAGGATTGTTAAACTTTCTGTATGCCGACTTTGAAAAAGCGTGTGATACCGGGAATTTGACCTATGAACAGGAACGGAAAGCCGATCCGATTCCATTTGAATCGGAAACGGAACAAAAGGTTTTTGATTACCTCTGCCTTGCTGAGACAGTTAAATACTTTCGGCTTGTCATTCATTCGTCTTTGTACACCATGCTGTTTCCGCCTTTTCTGAAAAAACGCACAAAAAAAGAGCTTTCAGCGTATCTTGCATACCTGAAAGCCCTCCAAACACGGCTGATGGAATTGATTACTTTTGTTTTTGACGAGGAATATTATCCCGCTGTTTTGAAAAGTTTAAGCGCCGATCAGCGCTATGCGCTTTATTGCAGGGCAAATTACTGTACTGCCCGATATGAGTATCAGTACATTTTTGATTATCCCGAATTGGGGCAAAATCCACTCGGCAATTATTTTAATCCGGTGCAATTTATTGATCCCAAAAACGAGGAATACGAAAACGATGAGCTGCGGGATTTTTGCGTAGAGCATCGTATTCTTCAGGAAGATCTCGAGACCATTTCTGGATTGCCCTGCGAACCGCTGACACGATTCCAATGCTCCTCCATAGAAGATGTGCTGATGTTTGAGCTTTGGGAGATGCTGACAAAGTCTGTCCGGTTTCGCAAGTGTAAGCGCTGCGGCAGATACTTCATTATGAAAGGCAACTACGATACAAACTACTGCGACCGTGTGGCAGAGGGCGAAACCCGAAACTGTCAGGAGCTTGCGGCGCAGGAAAATTATAAAAAGAAAATGGCGGACAATGCCGCCATTCCCCTATATCAAAAATATTATAAACGCTATGCCGCACGAGTGCGTGTACGCCAGATCAAAGAGCCTGATTTCAAAAAGTGGAAGTATCAGGCGATGACCAAGCGGGACGAGTGTACCGACGGAAAAATTACATTATCCGAGTTTGAAGAATGGATGGAAGACAGTTTCCCCAACCGAAAAAAGAAAAATTGAGAAAAAGTTATATCAATTATGCGATTTTTTACTATTTCAGTGGTGGGAATTGTTCCTACCACTATTTTGTTTGTGCAAGAAATATTTTAATTTAATAAAGTTATTATTAAACATACTCATCTCCACGAATAATACTATCTAAGCGTTCTTTAACAACAATGTCATCTGATTCATCCCAAATGCTTTTTAGATTATCTATAATTTTTTCCTTTTCTTTATCTGCTAATAATTGAGGGGCAGTGATGTATAGCAATATAAGTTCGACTAATTTAGCATTGCCCATCACCATTTTTTTGGCCACATCATCCCAAATAATCTTTTTCCATAAACGATTTTGTATCCATAATAATTCGTTGGGAATTGATCCTATTATTTCTGAATACGATTTTTGATATTTTTCTTTAATCCTTACTGCAACTTTAGCAAATGGATACAGTGCAATAGGCCTAAAGAAAAGGCTGCCTCCGTTAGAATCTCTGTATCTCTCGACTTTTACATTCGGTTTTTTAATCTCAGGACAATAATTTAATATAGCCTCCCAAAAGTCTTTACATTCTTCAGTAAAAGCTGCAATTATTTCATTTTTAGGTCTGTGTCTAATATATTCATTGATCTTTGAACGGCCTTTAACAGTTTTTTCCTCAAGTCCAACAACATCTATATCTTTAACAAATAACCATAGTAATTCTTTGTTGCATTCGTAGTAAGTTATAATTGTTGTAAGTGCCATATCGTTAGTTTCTGGTATAGATTTATTTTTTGAATCTAAAATTCTATTGTCAACGAATAAATCAGTGTTATCAATTAAATATCTGGAAGCAATCGCAACTACATCATCTTCATCTAAGGCAATAATATCTCTCAACGATACTGGCTTGGCGTATCGATTTAATGTGCTAAACATTCTTCTGGTACGTTGCATTCCAATTTCATCTGTGGAATGTCCAATAAAAATTACAGGAACTCGCTCCGATTTCATTTCTGGTTTGTCTTCAATCGCCTTCTTTATGCCTGCCACACGATGCTGGCCATCTACTGGAAATATTTTCACATCATCCGTTAGCGTTATTATCCCTAAATTGTAATTATCTTCACCTTTTTCATCTTGAATTCTTATTTCATTCCATTTAGGCTGCCCGTTATACACGGCGAGTATTAGTGAATTAAAAAATCTTTCATCTTGTGTTTCTAAGTAATTTGCAATACTCTTATAGTTTGAAGTAATGCTACGCTGTATCATACCACTCAACAATTCAGAATGATGTAATTCATCATCTATAGGGCTAACATACTTTGCCACATTTTCAAAACTTAGTGAACTTACATAGTAAAACCATATTCCCATTTTTGAACGAATCGCAGGTATTTTCAAAACCATAATATCTCTCCTCAAAACATTTTTTCCTCAGGTAATATGTAATGATCCGGAATATTCGAATTACACGGAGGAATAATTACACGAATCAATTCTCGCTCCACTTGATCAATAAAATCATCACTGTCCTTAATTGGCAAATAGAACAAATATAATTCTTTTCCCCAGCAACTCATCATATCGGCTACTTTGGGGCGAGAATCGTTAATATATTGAGCGCATCTTTGACGAAGACTAAAATTACTTGCTCTTCTAGCACGACCAATATACATAATATATCTATGTAGTTGAGGAATCTTATCTGGCTTGAGTAAAAAAACATATATTCCGCCACAATCGTTAGGAATTTGTTTGATTTCCGGGTTCACTCCCGTTCCTTCTTCGTTTAGATATTTTATACTTTGCCAGCCAGAAGAAATTGCAGCTTTTACTGTTTCTTTCATGGTATCCCATTTATCAATATTCAATTCGAACGCCAGTGTTAACAATTTTGATCTTTGAAATATGTCTACACTCTGTGCCATAAACATCACCCTTTGCTTGCATTGATACCACATATACCAAATGCTAATCTTTGTCATTTTCTTTTATCCCGTAGCATCTGCGAATTTTTCGCATCGCCTTAGCTTCAATCTGACGAACACGTTCTCTTGTGATATTGAATTTTTGACCGATTTCATCAAGCGTACACTCATGGTCATAACCTATACCATAGCGAAGACGAAGCACCTCTTGTTCTCGATATGTAAGAGTTGCTAGTTTTTTGTGGAGAACATCTGTATCAAAGTTCCTCTCAGCTGATGCAACCATATTCTCATAACCGACACCATCATCTGATAACAGCAACTCGTTTTCTTTATTTTCCAATAATTCCTCAATGCTTTCAAAGGGAGCAAGGCTATCAAAAAGCTGTCTTGCATCATCTATGCTACACTCAAGCTCGGTTGCGATACTTTTAAGAAGTTCTGTGCCTGGCTCTGTTCTATTTTCAATATCGCCAAAGTAATCCTCCATATTATCATATATAGCGAAAAGCTTTTCTTTAATATGAAACGGAAAATAAACTGACGGATTCAACGTTGGCGCATCTCTCATAATGTATTGCCGTACCCACAGCGGAAAGTATGATGCGAAGTTTTCCTGACGGGCAGTTTCGTATTTATCTATCGATACATAAAGGCCCATCATAGCGTTCTGAATAGTTTCATCTAATGAAAGATGATATTTTTTTGCGTGTATTAATGCAATTCTCACAGCTACCTTCATATACATCTCAAAAATACGGTTTCGAGCATATGCATTTTTGAGTCTAACCTGCGGCATTAGATTCATCCACTCTCTACGCTGCGGAGGTTTTATGCCACGAATGTATTCAATGAAGTCTGTGAAGGTATCGTCTATCTCTAAAATTTCTGAAAATACTTCTTCGTAGTTAACATTGCTTCTGTCGTACTCATCCTCTTCATCATCGGTCAAGGCCTCATTACGAATAACAACACCTTTCGTCAAAAGATGGTCGCAAATGTATTCTACATCAAACAACGATATCCTGTTTTCTTCAAGCACATCGAAGATATAATCCTCAGAGATAAAACCGTGCACGGTATATTCCTGATATAATTTTTCAATAATTCCCTCGTGCACGGTTTCACCCCTCATAATAATTAATTCTTTGCTAACTGACAAAGATCTACAATGCTCTCGGTTGTAACTGACTCATTGTACCTCTCATCAAACTCTTCTATAAAGTCGTAGAGATTTGTCAAATAATCTTCTGAACTTCTTGCAGGTTCTATCAATTTCTCATACAGAACCTCCACACCACCTCTAACATAGTTTTCGTAGAGTTCTTCGTCCGGTGCGGACTTTTCTTGTCCGTAATAACGGAAAGCCTTGTTGATTCTCTCGTTAAAGTCAGCCTCGTGCTTTTCGTCAAGCAACATAATCAAGCGATAATTAAAAAGAAGGTTTTGCTGTTCTTTTATAAGCTTGTCTGGGAATATCTTAGTTGCATCTCCGGTCTTATTAAGCTCTGCTTTTCTTTGATATAAAAAGCCGATAATCGGAGCAATCGCATAAACATCATAGTTAGTATTGAAGAGCTTATGATGCTTATCATCATATTCTGCCGTAAGCTTCACAACATATTCAGCGTGTTTTCCTCTAAAAGAATATTCTTTATCAAACATCATTCTCACCTCGTTACCAAATTTGTTTCAAATTCATTCTTCTTATCAAATTCAAAGCGGCTGCCAACCTTATCACCCATATAGGTTTCTGCAAGTTCACCGTCAGTATCCTTAATGAAGATGATAACCTGTTCTGCAACATTAGGAAGTGCATCACATACAGTACGAATACGGGCTTTATCGAATGCAGAAAGCGGAGCATCCATCACAAGCGGGTAAGGCTCAGACACAAGCATCTCATTTTCGGGATTCTGACTCTGACGAGCCATTTTGATAACGCCGGCAATAAATGCAAAGATAACCGAAATACTCTGAGCTGTAGATGTCTCAACATCCTCATTAACACCTTCAAACTCATTAACAATAACCTGAATGTTGTACTTCTCATCAATACTGAGAGAGAAACCACCGTTATAGATGCTCTTGAAGATTTCGTTAACAGTTTGCTCAAGTTTCTGCCTGGTTTCGTTTTCCTTTTCCTGATAGAGAGAAAGTAGCGTAGTGTACATATACTGAGCGTATGCCTTATATACTTCAATCTTACGGTTATTTTCGTCTTTTAATGAGAGTTCCTTACGCTCGGTTTCCCTGCGTTCTTTATCTCTTTCAAGAAGTGCCTGATTACGGTCGAGTTCTCTCCTTTCAACAGAAAGATTGCGAAGAGCTCTTTCATAGGTGCTTAAACGAGCCTGTAACTCACCCACATTTTTCATTTTTTCAAGTTTCTCCCGGATAATGTTGATTTGATTCTGGTATCCGGTGTATGTATTATCAAACTCTCTGATAAAACCAAACTTAGTAGAAATATCCTCAAAGAGTGTGTCAGAACTCTTACATCTAAGCTCACACTCACGAACGAACTGGCCGATTGATGTACCGATAGACTGCGGTGGAATAAACTCAAGCAGTTCATTTAATTCCTTGTATGCTTCATTACCAAATTCAATATCAGCACCGCAGATGCACTTTTTACGCTTAATAAGAAACTCAATAGTCTTAGCGTGTATATAAGGAATACCTGTATCAATCTTATCTGCAGCAGCAAGTTGAGAAAGAGCGTCGCTTATCATCTTCTTGGCAAAATAAGAATGGGCATTATTATTGAACACCTTAAGTAATGAATCCTCGCTGGATGCTTTTTTAGCAACCAGTTCTTGTATCTTACGAACAAGTTCATCACGTTCTCTAGCAAGAATCTCGCTATCCTTGTTTTGACGAATTTCTTCCTCAAGCTCTGCCTTCTTATCGGTAGCAATTGCTTCTTCGCCATCAATAGCAGCAAGTCTTTCTTCAATGGCCTGAAGCTTTTCTTCGTACTCTCCAATTTCCTTGGTATACTGAGCCATCTTACTGTCACTCTTAGTATCATAACTCTCGTTATACATCTTTATAACCGAGTTACGGCCTCCAAGATGTTCAAGTGCAGATTGGAAAGCACTAAGGCCAAGAAGACTGCGAACTGCTTGAGCAAATTCAGCGCTCTTACCTTTACGGATCTCTTTACTCATATTGCCGATACGCTCGCCGTCAAAGAAAAAATACTTTGAAAGTTCTTTTGGGAGAATTTCCTTCATACGGAGTTCCGTTTCCCCATCGGGAACATACTCACGTTGACCGTCAGCGTTCTTGTAAGCAATCTTGAACGTGGTCTGGTTATGTCTTCTTATTGACCCAGAATTATCCTTTGAATAAAGCTGCTCACGGATACAAAGATAGTCAATGTTATTGTGTTGAAGTGCCAACTCTACACGAACCTTCTCCTCGTTTCCGGGAAGCATTGTTTGTCCAGTTGCTTTGCAAAGCATAGACTTATCATCAAAGTCGGTATCCCCATAAAGGCACCAAGTAAATGCTTGAGCAAGTGTGGTTTTACCAGAACCGTTTTCACCCATAATTACGGTTACATTACGAACCGGATCGGTTGAGAAGGTAATCTCCTGTTCACCTTTGAACTGGCGGAAATCCTTAAGCTTTAACGATTTTAATAGCATTGCACTTCCTCCTCAATCATCTTTTTTATTTTCCTAGCCATCTCGGTGTCATTGAACTGCTTTGTTTTAATGTTAGTTTTTTCACGAACTATTATGCGTTGCAACATACGCTGTGCCTTCTGGGAATCTATTTCGACACCATTAACCTCAATCTTTTCAGAAGCCATAACCGTAATCCTCCTCTTCATTATTCCAATTTAATTCTTGTATTCCATATGCGTCCTTAATCTCATCAATGAGACTTGCAGATTCAACCATATTAACAGCAATTCGGGAAAATTCTTCAGCTCTCCTCAATTCATTTTTTACAAGTGTGAAATTCCGTTTGACCTGTGCCTCAGTCAACGAGGTCACCGACTCGGTATCGTATGGCAAGGTAATGAAATCATAGATTTCCGCATATTCCTTACCCTCTGCTAGTCTCAGCACACGCCCGCGTCTTTGGATATACTCCTTAGGGTTGGTCGTACTTGCTAAAATGAACGCTGTTTTTATCTTGGGTATGTTGACTCCTTCATCAAGACATTTAATGGCGATGAGAACCTTTAATGTATCGCCGGAAGAGAATTCTCGTTTGAGAACCTCCCGTTCCTCCACACTTTCCTTTGATGTAAACTGTGACACTTCCATACCGAGCTTGTTGCCAAGCAAGTCGGTTACTGCATCAATCTGTCTGATATCCTCACTATCAACATCAGAACGGTCTTGATTTTGCTCAAGTCCCTTGGTCGCACCGCAATAAACCAGAATGTGTTTATCGTGGATATATGGCTGAATGACCTTTTCGAGCATTGTCAATTTGTTCTTGGCACCGGCAATGATTCGAGAACGCTTAAGTGCAAGCTTTTCTCCCTTACTGCTTAGCTTTATCTTACCGTTTTTATCCTTCATAATACACTTTCCGATTTCATAACTAAGGTTATCATATGCTTCAAGTTCTTCCTCGGTAAGTGTAACAACGATAGGATAGTATTTATACTTGGTAAGTTTCTTCTCTTCGATTGCACGGTCAAGAGTATATTCAATGCACTTCTCACCAAAGAAATCATAGAGTTTAGTCGTTCCTTCCTCGTCATTATGACGGTCAAGGGTTGCTGACAATGCTAAACGATATTTGTAATTATCGTAGAGCAAACAACTTAAGTATGGTGCGCCAAAGTTATGAGCTTCATCTACCATTAAGAGTGTGTCTGACTTTATTTTTGCCAACTGGGCTTGAACATAGTCGGAACTGAAGGTTGCATTAGTGCAAATAAAACAGAAGAATCCTCTTCCTCTCACTTTTAACTTTTGGTCTCGGATTGCATTCTTCAAGCGCTTTGGCCAATCCTTTTGAGAGGAATCACTATATCCGATTATCGGGTCAATGTTAAACTTTAGAATATCCTCTACCCACTGCTCAACAAGGTGCTGATAAGGACAGACGATAATTGCTGCCAACTTATGGCCTAAATTTTTACTTAGGGTTGTCAAAGCACCAAGTCCCGTGTATGTCTTACCGGTACCGGTAGCCATATCAAAGATTCCTCTGTAATTGCGTTTCTGCCATTCGGTGATTGCTTCATCCTGATAGTCGTGAAGCTTAAACCACTCAGGAAACTTTGGACCATATTCAGTATAAACACCTAAATCCGTATGCAAAACCGTATCAATATCAGGTGCGTATTCCTTTTTATCAATCTCAAAATCCGGAACAGCGTATTTATACTTATCAATGATTTCCTGCTTCAGTTCAGGAAAATCGATTATCTTGATATTCGGTTCGGTATCGTTCCAAATAGATGCGAAGGCATTTTCCTTTGCAATCACTCGATCTACTTCGCCCTTCCAAGAACAGTAAACATCTATAGTTTCATAGTTCAGAGTCATTGCTGCAGCCGATTCATTCATAGATCCTGCAAATGCAACTCTATTTCCTTCCGCATCAGTGATAATCCCCATCTTCTCATGGTACATTCCCATACGGTCAGAGTCCTCGGTAAAAGCAATCTTGATATCCAGAATATTGTCAGAAATAAGATTTGCCAAAAGATTAAGTCTTGCCTTTTCAAAAGGCGTCTTACCTTCTGTCATTTTTCTTCGGATCGCTTCTTTTACAACCTGATCTCTCATAGCGTAACCGCTTTTTATTGCTTCTATATCCTCATCTGACAGGTAAGGAGAAGCAACCAATTGAATTTTACCGCCATTCTTAGCAAGTTCAGAAATACCTTTTGATATTTCTACCAAGCAAGAAGACGAAAAAAAGCCAACTGCTCTTTGATACTTTACGGCTTGGATAAGTAAGGGAATATAAAAGTCCTTTGCGACACTGTCAAGCAGAGAACGATATTCTTTTTTTATATCAAGCTCCTTAAAACTCACAATATCACCTCACTCTATGTATGTTTGTATTCGGCTAATGCAGGAAATCTTTTTCTCTCATATACTCACCTATGAATTCGATTCAATGTAATCAAGCGCAGTTTCAAGAGTTTCAAAATCCTCGTCTGTATTGAAATAGCTAACACTAAATCTCACCGTACCTGCAGGGAAAGTGCCAATAAACTTATGTGCAGTCGGTGCACAGTGAAGACCTGTTCTTACTGCTACACCTTGCTCACTTAAAATCTGACCGATACTGTCACTGCCATATCCCTCAAACAAGCAAGATACGACACCAATCGCCATTGCCTTGGCAGTATCGATTAGCTTAATATTCTCAAATCTCGAAAGGATTTTGAGCAATCGCTCGTGATTAGCTTGTTCCTTATCGTAGATGTTCTGAATACCGATTTCTTTAATCCATTTAAGCGATGCGTTTAGACCACTGATAGCAGCAATATCCGGACTTGCAACTTCATATCTTTCAGGGATGGTTTCCGGTAAAGACTGATTTGCAGACTCAAATCCTGTTCCACCGAACATAAGAGGCTGCGGTTTTATAGTAAAACTGCTCACAACACCTGCAACACCAAGAGGTGAATACAGGGTCTTATGACCTGCAAATACTGCAAAGTCAATGTCTTCGCCACTAAGATCCGTATCAACAAGGCCTGCTGTTTGACACATATCAACGATGTTAATAGATCCAAACTCTTTTGATAGGTGGCAAAGCTCCTTAATCGGAGAAACCACCCCGCAAATATTACTTGCGTGGCTGATAACCGTCCAATTAGGTTTGTTCTCTGCAAACTGATTACGAATTCTTGCCATATCGTAAGTCATCGTTTCCTTGTCAAAACAGAGCGTCTCAACATGGATATCATACATCGTTTGAAGATGGTAAAGCACACGGGTTACTGCATTATGCTCAAACGGGGAAAGATAAACCGTGTAGTTATTGTTAATAGGCAATCCTCTTAGAATGAGGTTGATTGCCTCTGTTGCAGTATGAGTAAATACAACCTTCTTCGCAGGACAGTGAAACAGTTCCAAAAGCAACTCTCTTGTTTCCTGAACGAGCGCCGATGCCTTGGAAGCGAGCTTATACTGACCTCTACCAACATTCACACCGCACTCACGGTAGAATTGATTTGTAAAATCATATACATATTCCGGTTTCGGAAACGTTGTTGCAGCATTATCAAAGTATGCCATCTTTTCCATACATCTCACTCCTTTCAGCAAAGCTTTTCAAGAATTTCAATAAGGATCTGTCTCTTCTCCTGTTCGGTAATAGACTGACCCATTTCGTCAATAGAATTGGTGATTTCATTATAGAGCAGTTTTGCTCTGGCGCTGTACTCGCTTCTATTGAAAGTCTTGACAACCTCTCTGCCCATGCTGTCTGTTGTGATCAACTTATAGGTGTCAGCGGTTGAAGTTTCATCAATAATCTGCGAGTCGTACTCCTCGATGGTTTCCTTGAAAACAGAGAGGTCTTTAATGAAAGTCGCAATTGTTCCCTCGTTCCAGTCCTCTACCCGAAGGGCGGTTATTGCTTTGGCTAGACGCTTTGTAAAGGTTATTTCATCGTTTGTGATTGTCCTCATTAAATCAAGAATCTGATTTTCACTGTTTGTAAAGAGATGCTGTATGGTTGTATCCTTCAATGACGCATACCAGTCCTGAATAATCGAGGTAAGCGAGCCTTTCGCATCCTGACCCTTAGGTATAAACAAGGTCTTCACATCAGAAACAAGTGCCTTAACTAAAGTTGCAGTTGCATCATCATATTCTTTCTTGGTCTGAGCGATGTTATCAACCACATCGGCACTGAACTCCTTGAAACCAAAGATCGCAAATACTTTTTCGAAAAGATATTCTCTCGGGTTGATATCAAGTTGCTTAAGGCTATTAACCAGTTTGCGATGACTTGTTGAAATAGCCCTAAATGCACCCCTACCCTTGTATATCTTGCTCATTTCTTTTGCATACTTCGGCAAAGACATATACCAGCGATTCATAGCAGAAACGATATAAGCAAAACTGTTATATACTTTTTCTTGCTCGTGAATGTACTTGTCGAACAGTTCCTCAAGCCGTGCTAAGTATAAAGCTTTCTCTTCGTTCCAATTTTCAAGAACAACAGAATAGTTGTTGGGCTTATCATTGATATCGTTAAGTAGGTCAGCCGAAATCTTCTGCTCTACATTTGCTTTCTTGATAACAAGATTGCCACGATTAAGGTGAATAATAATTGCTATATAAATCGGAATAACGCCTTTTTTTAAGCCTATACCATATTCTGGTTTACTCAAACGGTTATAAAGTTCACCAAAATTCTGTTCACCGTTTATTCCTGCTTCGGCAAAAAATTTCTGAATTGTTTGAAGCATGTACTGCATATTTTTTTCACCGGGTTTAACCTCAATGACTGGTGCTTCTGCCGCATTCCTGATAACGCCAGTTTGAATAAGTGTGCTTCTCATAATCGAAACATCCTGACCCGTACCGGTAAGCCCAAGGTTCGGCTCAAGCTCGGTGCTAAGTAGTCCATTAAGAAGCTTTGCTCTACTGTTGATAGCCACTGTTGGCAGAAAGTTTTTGTTGATAGACTCGTTATTAATAGTCGGGGCGTGAGGATAGATTTTCTCACAAATCTCAGAAAGAAGTGCCGACATCTGAGCCTTACGGTAGATGGCAACCTTCTTGCCAACATGGTAATAGTCAGCGCCACCGGTTTCAGGGCGGGCATAAGAGAAAATGAACGAGCCAATAACTTCTTCGAGATCCTCAATATAAATCTCATATTCATCTTTCAAAAGGTCATCGTCTACAACTAGGTTCTTAAGTTCACAAACTGCACTGTATTCAAAAGCAACCTTCTCAATATTTGTAAACTTCTTAGGCAAACAGAACACAACTCTTTCCCCGTATGTACCGGAAGTAATCTCTTTTGCAATCTTTGCAATATCTTCCTTATTTTCGGGAATAACTGCGTATACCACACCGTCAGCCAGCGTGTCCGAGATTTTAAGCTCCCAATCTTCTGTGGACCAAAATTCCTTACTGTCAATGAAAAGGAAATCAAAATAACGGATAATCTCATGCTCGTCATTGTATCTGGTAGGATACATATAACTGTCGAAAGAAGAATTGTTGAGAATGTCCTTTACTCTTAGAGTTGCCTTATTGCTCTCTATCTTTTTTTCAATTTCACTAGGAATATCAACTCCGCTGCTCTCTTTGAGCTTCAAGTAGTTATTGCTTCTCTTGAGATAAACGATGCAATCCTTGTTGATAAGATCTTCAAGCGCATTACTGATTTCCTTTGTATCTGCAACACTCTCACGGAAGGCATCAACAATAATGTTGTATACAGGAGGTAGTTTCTCATACTGCTCAACCATGTAAATTAAGGAAATAGTCTTGATAATTCTCGCATGAATAGAATCACCGTCAATCTTCTGTAGAATATTAGAAGTAAGTTTATAAATTTTATGAATCTCACTGGTATAAACTTCTTTTCGGAAAAGGGGTTCAAAATAATCATACAGATAATCAGGTGTCAATAACGGAAAATCACCGTCTGCGCCCTCAAGAAAAGAAGATAGAGTATGCTTTTCCTGAGAGGACAAGAAGGTAAACAAAGTTCTCTCGTTCTGAGCAACCTTTTCGGAAAGACGCGGCAGAATAAAGGTTGATACTGGATGCAAAGGATAGCAACCGTAAATAGCAGAGTTTACGCCTTCCATATCCTTGCTATCGATCAAGCCGTTTGCAACATAGCGTTCCTTGAGATCCTCAAACTGTGGCTTGTATTTAGACACAAATTCCTTCCAGAAATCAGGATTCTTCTTGATAACAGCAGAAATAATCTCATACATCTGAGCAAAGTTATTGTGAAGTGTCGTATGCTTGAAGCGACCTGATACACCTCTCCAACCATCTACCTTCTCTTTAGGAAGATTGTTGTCGATATAGTTTGAGATATCCTTATGGCAAATGAGCATAAGGTGCATCTGCTTTTTACCACTGCGAACACATTTCTCAGCAAAATCCTGCAACAGCTTAATATCGCTGATTGTGGCGTTTCCTATGCTCGATTCAAGATATTTACTGAATTCATCATAAACAATGTAAGCGCCGTCATACCCGACTTCGCATAGCTTGTCAACAACCTTTTCGTAGAGCTCCACAACATCGAAGCCAAGGAAAGGATTGAAACTACTGCCAGAAGTCAGGCTCGGATATAATTCAACAAATTTCTCATACGCCTCAACATTGTATTCTTTCAAGGAAAGAATGAACTGTTCAATAGGTTCATTTAAGGCATCTAAAAATTTATTATAGGTTTCAGGGTAATCGTTCTTCCAACTCTCAATTGCATTGACAGAAGCCTTAAAATGAGTCTCAGGCATAATATCGCTAAGATTTTCGTCATCAAGTGCCTTTTGCAAAGCAAAAAGGAATGACTGAGTAAGACTTGCACTGCTGCCTCCGACAACAATCGGAAGAAGCTTTCTTCCGCTGTCAATAAACTCGTTAGTATAGTCATAGAGTTTCGGATTACATATCTTCATCTTTTCGAGCAAAGCAGCAAAAAGCACCTTATCTTTCTTATAGAGAAGAGAAAGCAAAACGAGAATAATATGAGATTTTCCACGACCATAGGCACCAATAAGAATTCTTGCTCTTTCAGTAGAATTCGGCGCCGTACTTAGCAGAACATCCTCAATGATCTCAAGAGAGGACATAGTAGGAATAAATCCGGAAATCTTATCCGTGTTATTCAAATCATACGCAATATTAACAGAAGTCTGAAACCCTTTTGCTACATCTATTTTATTATTAAACATGGTAACAGCCTCCTGTCATTATTTATTGATTGCCTTGTAATACTTTTCCACGCACTCAAGGAAGGTCATCGGCTTAGTAATGCGAATAACATCAAGACCAGCCGTACGAACAACCTTGATATATCCCATCAATTCGATTTTGTAGAGCAATGCGGTTAAAGTGATTATATCAAGATTAAAAATTTTACCAGCATTACATACATCATTTTGAATTGTGGAAATCTTGATTTCCTCTTCACCATTCGCCTGATTGAGAATAACAGCAAGCAGAACGAGAGGATGAAGAGTATCTTTCTTCGGAACAGATTTCTTATAAAGCTTTTCCTTTCGGTTGCTGATATCAATCAGCCCGAGTTCACCAAGAGGACAATCGATATTGCTCTCCGGCTGAACTTTTTCAGGAGAAGATTTGATACGGGGTACATAGGTGTTGATGATGCAGTTGTAATCATCTTCCAAAGATCTTTCAGATACCTCTTCCCCGTTGATCATAATGTAATTAGAGAGCTGCTTCACAAAATCTTCTTTGTTAAACTCACTCTGCTTGAACTCATTGTAGAAGAAGTACCAGGCAGTTGCCTCGTCCTTATTCGATGCAAGCATATAATGTAGAAACCAGAGCGTTCCCATCTCCTCGATATAGGGATCGTTCTTAAAAACAATCTCACCAAAGGGCGTAAAGGATTGCTCCCTGCGTCCAGCATTCGGCTCTGTGGTAAGTTTGACTGCCTGCAACCAATATCTCAGCGCCTTGACCATATTTGCACCGATTCCGAGAATATCCATAGGGTTGCCTTTTGCTCCCATAAATACTGCCGGGTCAATTTTTACATTTCTCATACCTTTACTTAACCACCCTTTACGGATGAAAAAAGTATCATGTGCTCTAAACTTCATATTCTTGCTCCTTTAGTCCTTAGTCTTCAGGTAACGATCCATTAGGCAACCGCCATCTAAGTACTTTGCAGTAACACACATCTTGCACCGTTTACACTTCTTATCGTTGATATAATAGGTATCACCGATAATTGAGATGGCACCGAATCTACAAAGTGACTCACACTTTAAGCACTTGCGACAAGCATTAAACTTCTTAATCTGATAACCAATCATTCTCTGCAGGTCATCATGCTTTGCTACATTCATTGTTTTTACTTTTACCGCATATTCAAAACCATCCTGTGAGAAAGGTTGAATCGAAATAATAGGCACATTGGTTTTAATGTCGACAACAATTGTTTCGTTGATCAACTTACGACCAAGTTCGGGAGCTATTCTACCAAATGGTGTAAACAATCCAATAAGGCAATCATCTACCGGTCGTTTCAGTTGATAAACTTTAGCATTTTCTTCGGTTGTGCAGTTGGTAAACTTAATCTTTACATCAGACGCTGCAGCTACACCGTTACCACCCTGACGAGCCTTCCACTTGCCCGAGTTGATATACTCTTCGGGGTCAGGCTTGCCAATACGCTTTGCAAAGTCAACCAAGAAGTTATGCCACTTCTCATACTGCTCAGGCATATATATCTGTGAAAGGAACTCTGCACGAATGTTATTGTTTGGGCAACACCAACAGCCAACACGGTCATAGCCTAAACGGTAAGCATCGTTGAAATCAACCTCTTCGCCCAAGATATAAAGCCAAACATCAATATCCTTCCAGAAGAAGATAGGCGTTGCTACCGTCTGCTGCTGAATCTTTGTAGACTCAGCATTATCTTCTATTCGATTATACTTACTTCTGCTTACAGACTCGCATTTACGGATGCCGTAGTAAGTCAAAATACTCTTATCTCTGTAAAGTCCCGTAATAACGCGAGAAATAGGTCCTGTCTTAAACATAAAACAGCACCAACGAAGCATTCTTGCCGGAGGCCCAATGTCCTCACAGACCTCATAGAAATTTTGCTCTTTATTCTTGGCCACCTTGAAGATGGCTTTAGGATTATTCTTCTTAAATCGCTCAGCATACTCAATCGTGAACGGAAACTCCAGAGTGGTATTACCGAAGATATGTACAAGACTCGGATCCGAAAGTGCCTTTACAACCAAATCAGCGGTTACCGTGGAATCCTTACCACCGGAGAATGACAGAACAATGTTTTCACGAGGGAATTTGGCTGCCGACTTCTGAATAAAGATGTTTGCCTCATACTTCAGATAATCAAGGCGGCCTTGGTTTGCTCTGATAAAGGTTGCTATGTTCTCATTAAAGAAACGGTAGTTATTATGTTCCTTATATTTTTCAAGCTGCTCTCTGATATATGCGGCTGAATGCTTCTTGTACCATGCAGCAGTTACAACTATAGGTTTTCCATCTATATAATAGCGATTATTTGATGCCCATACGCTTTTATTGATATAGGCAAGTGGCTTGTCCGAGAGAATTTCTAAAAGCAACCGTTCTTCCGGGAATACCGGTCTTAAGTCTGCAACAAGATACGATGTCTTGCCTCCACAAAGAGAACAAGTATCACGATCTGCGTCGTTTATTGCTTTGATAAGCGGAACCTTGCATTCGTCACACCAATGCAACTCATAAGGAATATCTTCTTCGGTCTTTATTCCGCAAACGCTACATACTTCTTCATCGGTTTCACGGTTACAATTCTTACACCACACAAATAATCACCTCCATTCTAATAATATCATGTTTTATGTCCGATAAAGCGGATCAGTCTGCACTTTACAGTTTCATAATAACTTCGTTTACAAAAAATCATCATTTACGTCATTTATGTCGAATCAAGTAAATAGGAAAGTTCTATTTGACTTTGACAATATCTTTATAACTCACCAATGTCACATTCCCCATCTCACTTGCCCGGTCGGCGCAGCCTTTGGTGAAGCCGGTTTTGGCAAAGAGGTAGTAGTGGACATTCTTGTAGGGGAATAGCTCGCTGCGCTTTACAAGGGTTTCCAAAACGCCGAGGTCGACTTTCTCGTTCGTCCATTTACACTCGCCGAAAAGAGCGGTGTTTTTATCCTGTTCGGCAAGAATATCGATTTCAGCCTGACGCTTTTCCTTAGGATCGTTGCCCCACCAGCGGCCGAGAGAGGAAAACTCCACCGGGCATTCGCCGGAGAGAAGCTGCTTCCAAAGATATTGCTTGCAGATTTCCTCAAACACCTTGCCCATATAGTCGGACAGATACGGCTCGATACGCTTGTAGGCCAAGTCGGCAGCGCCACGGGCGATGATCGAATTGTTTTCCGGCACAAAGCGATACCAGAAGCGGAACATATTGTCCGCAATCGAGTAAATCGCTTTCCGGGACGCCTTTTCCCCATAGGGCGTCTCTTTTTCGATAATACCGAGGGAGATCAGGTTTTTCACATAGGCGGAGCAAATGTTGGTACTTTCGCCGACCTTCCCGGAAATCTCCGACATACGGGAAGCACCGGTGGCAATCGCCGTGATGATCGCATTGTAGAGCGCCGGTTCCCGCACCTCCTGCTTGAGCAGGTTTTCCGGCTCCTCAAACAGGGCGGAGTTGGGATTCAGAAATGTGTTTTTAATATTGTCCTCAATGCTCAGCTTATCACTCATCTGAAGCAGATACTGCGGCGTGCCGCCGACAATGCCGTACACATAGGCTTTCTCTTCATCAGTGAAATTTTTGAAATAATGGCAAGTCTCCTCGAAATCAAAGGGGAGAATTTTCATCTGCGCCGTCCTTCTGCCGTAAAGGGGCGCTTTGTAGGCGAGGACATGGTCTTCCATATAGGACATGGACGAACCGCAGAGGATCAGCATCAGTTTGGAAGTATCCTTGTATTGGTCAATCAAAAGCTGGATGGTGGAAGCGAGGCTTTTCGACGAGCGGGCGACATAAGGGTATTCGTCTATGGCAAGAATAATCCGTTCCTTTTCGGACAACTTGAACACATACTCCAAAGCCGCCTGAAAGGACAGGAAAGAGGTTTCGGCCTCCATTCCGGTGTGATAGCTCAAAATGCTCTTGCTGAAATTTTCAAGATTCTGCTTGGCGTTGCTTTCAACACCCATAAAATAAATTGTATTTTTATCGTCAATAAACTGGCTGATCAGCGCTGTTTTGCCAACACGGCGACGGCCATATATTACTACAAATTCAAACTTGTCCGATGCATACAACTTATTCAACGTTGCAAGTTCACGTTCTCTGCCGATAAACATGGATTACATCCTCCCATTGCAGCAACACGCATTGCTTATAGTATAACTAAATATAGTATAGCACAAAATTAAATTTAATCAAGTATGATTTGGTAAATTAAAGTTGACTAATATACTCTTTCAAGATTAGAAAACAAAACAGGTGCAAGAATTCAAACTCCTGCACCCGCTTGTTATTGCAATAATTTCTATGTAAAAATCATCTCTGCATTTACAACTTCGTTGACACGTTCTCGAATGTTATTCATCATGTGTACCCACTCCGTTGGATTCTCTGCCTTAAGCTGTTCGGTAACGCTTTTCTTTTCAGCGTACTCTTTCACCAACCGGAGAAAGAGGGATTGGGCTTCTTCCTCTATATCAGCAAGGTGGGAACGGAGTTTGCCGGAAGTGAGCAGGTTGCAGTAGAGACTTTTATGGTGCTGTTGCAAATATCGCTTACGGCGCTGTCCCCACAAACCGATGGGGCGTTCTTCTTCGGCGGGTAATGTGAGGTTGGGCAGACGATAGTCGCCCTGCATGGTGTATGTACCGCCCGTTTGTTCAAATATTGTTTTATCCATAATGAAAACCTCCTTTGATACTATTATTGTACCAAAGGAGGTTTCTGTTCACGAATGTGCGATTTTGATTATCGCACATTGTATATTGAAAAAAATTAGTCAACTACAATTTAGTCAATCGTAATTGACTAAATTGTGATTCGGCAGACCTTTCATTCTTTCAGATAGCTTGCAAACGGTGCGTCATCGCTGCAAAAGGTATCGAAAATCATTTTTGCGCCGAGGCGGAAGCCGACGAGAAAGGAATCAAGGCCGCTTTCGCCCATCAGTTCTCCGTAAGCGTTGCAGAAATCGAGGAACAGTTTTTTGTCTTTGCCCTGCAATCGTTCGGTCAGCTTTTCCTCCAGCTCGGCTATGTTTTTCGACACCCTGAAATTATGGCTGCCTGTTCGGTAGCCTCTCGCCTGCGGGTCGAGGTTGCCGAAGTAAAGGTCTTCCAAAATGTTCGCCATTACTCCGCACCGCCTTCCGCCTGTTTCTGCCTTCGCCAAGCCGGGAAGCGTTTCAGCGTCCAGATATGCCAGTCGGATTTGCGGGTGATGGAGCGGCAGTCGGGAGAGCAGAGAAACTCGATGAGATACACCTTCGGGATATGGTTGACATTGCTGCGCTTGAAGGCTTTCAAAATGCCGCTTCCGCACCAGTTGTTGACGGCGGTCTTGCTGTAGCCGGTGAGCTTGCAGACCTCGGCGGCGGTCAGGACGTCCCGATAGGACGCAAGCAGGGACGCATAATACGCATGTAAATCCTCCAAGACCTCCGGCGGGAGATGGATTTCCATTTTAAGCTCGTAGCGCCCCCTGTACCAGCCCTTCGGCGCGGCATACGCCTGCGGGAAGAGCTTGCGGTCCTCCAAGTAGGCGATCACATCCTCCTTTTTAATTTGATAACAGCGGGTCTGCTTGCCGGTATAGTAGCAGGGTATCTTTCCGCTTTGCAGCAGATACCGGGCAGTGGATTTGCTGATGTAGCAGATCCGGTAAAGCTGGTCTTTTGTGATTCGGTCGGGAACATCGTCCCAGTTGATGGCTTCGTTGTTCATGGCAATACACCTTTCAAAATCAGATTTGCCGGTGTGACTGTCCTTGTATTGCCTTGTTATACGTTGTTCTTTCCGTTCTTTCCGCAGTTCTTTCCAAAAATGCGGATTTTGGCGCATTTTCCGACGCATTCGAGCTTGCCCGAAACACCGGACTTTTTCGGGGTTTCGGCGTAAAAAATCCAGTATTCATGCGGCTTTTCACCGAGGACGAGGCTGACAGAACCTGACACGAAACTAACTAAACCTGACACGCACTTTATAAAACTCGAAATCAGTTGTACCTCACGGTACCGTGGTTCGAATCCCACCCGCTCCGCTACCTCGTCGTCACAGACTTTGTATTGTTCGTGATGACTTTTTTATAAAAAGTCATCAGCCCACTCACGCCGTCGTTCCTCCTCACCCCAAAAAGTTTTATAACTTTTCGGGGACCCCATTATCCAGTAACCATGCGGGTTGCGGATTTCTCTTTTTTTGTGCTCACCTCAAAAATCACCCTCATTTCGACTGTTCTTTCCAAAAATTTGGAAAGAACAGCTTTTGTGTTATTCCGCTATGTTTCCCATCAATGATGCTTCCCATTTGCTTGTGAAATTCTTCGCCTGTGGCAATCACGTCCGTGTTTGGCTTTGATACCACCTCGTTTCCTTGCAGAGGATTTTTCCGCTTTTTAGCAAATACTGCGCCGTGGATTTGCTGATATGTCAGATTTGATCGGGTTATTCTTTTGGAATGACGGCGAGAAGTTCATTCCAGTTGATTGCATAATTGTTCATATGAAAAGTGGAGACGGGATATCGGGGGAGATATTAAGGAGGATGTGTGATGATAAGCGTGTGGAGACCATAGAAGCGCACGAGATGCAGAATCATGCTCTAACAAAGAGCTTCGGTTTGGTTGGCATCGGGCCGGACACTGCGGCCTTCTCATCCTACGGTTGCGGCCTCTGTTCACTGATTATGAGCGTTCTTTTTAACTGGCCAATCTTTATTTGATTTGGACGAATAGGCAACTCCGGCGCGTTTTAGATCCTTTGATGTGGAAATACGGTGACAGAGAAGTTTTATAAATAGATCAATTTTGCTACTTATATATTATAAAACTGTTGCTTTTCTTATGCTGTCCTGTTATTATATCCTATAAGATTTATATATTGATCAAAATTTTACGCATTTTTGGAATCGTATTTACATTATGAAATTTTGTGGTGAAATGTATGGCTTATTACAGCTCTAAGAATGTTCTGCGCCTTTTGAAATCATTTAATACGCAATGGGAAAACGGCGGATTTTCTCCGCCGTGCCCGGGCTTCAGACGATCCGCCTTTTATATTGCCGAGAAATGGTATGTAAAGAATTATACGAAACCCGTTTTGATTGAGGGGGGGCACGCTTTTGGGAAAACAACTCTTTTAAAGCAAATGCTTGCCGCCTTGTTGGAGCGCGGAGTCCCGCCCGGAAATATTTTGTATCTTTCCTTTGATTATCCGCTCACAAGAAATAAATCTGCGGCGGAAATTATTGAGATCTATCGCCGGGAATCCTGCTCCGGCAGCCCGCTCTTCTGCCTTCTGGATAATGTAGAGTACGCATCTGAATTTGTTGATTTCTGCAAAACAGCCGGAGGGGGAACGCACGTGCACGTGCTCGCCGCTTCATCCGCGCATATTGACGGGCTTAACGGAACCTGTCCTTTCATCCGCTATATTCCCATGTCAGGAATAACATTTTATGAATATTGCGAATATCACGGTTTTAAGCCAGACGAAAGAACGCCGTTTGTCTATCCCGCCGATTTTCACACGCAGGATGTTTCAGTAATCACTGCCATGCACAGAGGGTTGGAACCACTCAGCAGATATTTGGAAGATTACATCAGGAGCGGCGGCTATTTTGATCCGAACGGCGGCGCAACGGATGAATTACTTTATGCGAAAGCCGTAGATAAAACGCTGATGCGGGATATTCCGCTGTTGTTTGAGGTGAGAGGCAATACGGATGTGGAAAAGGTTTTTGTCTATCTGTGCTATCTTTCTTCAGGGACCATCTCAGTCAATTCTATTTCAAAGGCGCTTAGGATCAGCCGGGCTACAGTGGAACGATATATCGACTATTTTGAAAAAACGAATCTCATCACCATCCATGAGTCAATGGACTGGGAAACGCTCAGTAGTGTGAAGGGGTTTAAAAAGATTTATATCAACAACTACCGTATGCGCAACTGCGCGCTGAATGTGGGCGGAGCCGATACGGCCGCATTTGACACAGATATAAAAAATGCGGTGAAGGTATCGTTTATTATGCATTTTAGGCAATTCTTTCAGGATGGAACGGCATTGGGCTTTTTTAAAAAAAATGCCGCTGCGAAACGGACGGATATTGTGGTGCGTTTTCCTGACAAAATCAATGCGCTAATCAATGTGCAGTATGCCGATCAGGTTCAGCTGCGCGCGAATGACTGGTTGTTGACGTTAGCAGATAAAACCTATCCCAATTATCTGGTGACAAAAAAAGCGTCGGATTACGGTATGGTATATCTCGAGGATGGCAGAAGCGTATGTAAAATTCCGGCCTATGCAATCCTTTATCTGTTCGGTTATTTTGAAAAATATAGACCAATGTTAAGAGGAGACGAAAACGATGATTTATGACATTTGTACCGACAATTACAGTGCATTTCAAATTTTTGAGAAAAACAAGCTCAAGCCGCGCGCATATTTTATTCCGTTTCAGGATAGAAAAAGCTCAGAAACGGTAAGCCTTTGCGATGAACGGTATAAAAGCAACCTTGTAAAAGTGTTAAACGGTAAATGGGATTTTAAATATTATCCGAAATTTTCGGATATGCCGAAGAGGTTCGACACGTCGATAGTGGATTTTGACGAAGTAAATGTTCCGTCAATGTGGCAGTATACCGGATATGAAAAGCCGTATTATATCAATCAGAATTATCCGTTTGGTAGGAAGCCGCCCAAAATTCCGACAGACGACCCCGTTGGACTTTACAAAACCATCAGAAACGGAAAGTGGACGCCATTGACTGTGGACAATATCTATAACAGCGTAGGTGTTTACCGCAAGAAAATCGAAATTTTCGATACAGAAAAAATATTTATAATCAGTTTTCTCGGCTGCTCCTCCTGCCTTGAATTATATGTTAACGGCAGTTTTCACGGTTACAGCGAAGGGTCTCACAACACCGCTGAATTTAATATTACCGATAAGCTTGGTAAGGGCGAAAATGAAATCGTTGTTGTTGTGCATAAATGGTGCAACGGAACTTACCTGGAAGCGCAGGATATGTTCAGAAGCAACGGGATTTTTCGCGACGTACTGCTGTTTGTCCACGATAAGAGTTATGTCTATGATTATTCCGTTAAAACGCCGTATCAAAACGGTAGATATTCGCTTGAAATAAAGGCGAAAACCGTTGGCGACGGTAAGCTGTATGCAGAGCTTGTAGATAACGGAAAAGTGCTTGCAATTTCCGAGGTAGACGGCGAAGCCCAATTGACGGTTGGCGTTGTCAAAGAGTGGAACGCCGAAACACCATACCTTTATGATTTATTCTTTACCTTAAAGGATAGCAGCGGAACTGTTATAGAGTGCATCCGTCAAAAAGTTGGCTTCCGCCATATCAATATTGACGGAGAGATATTTAAGCTTAACGGCAGAGCAATTAAAATAAAGGGGGTCAATCATCACGATACTAACCCGAAAACTGGATATTATATGACTCCGCAAGATATTCTAAAAGACTTAACATTGATGAAAAGCCACAATGTAAACGGCGTCAGGACTTCGCATTATCCGCCCGACCCGCTGTTGATTCAGCTCTGCGCCGAGCTTGGTCTTTATGTGATTGACGAAGCGGATATCGAAACCCACGGCTGTAACCTCTGGCCGATTCACAACATAAACAAAATCAGCAATCATCTGAAATGGAAAGAGCATTACTGGGATCGCGTTCATCGGATGTATGAACGCGACAAAAACAATGCGTCGATTCTGATGTGGTCTTTTGGGAACGAATCCGGCGGATACAAATGTCAGGATTACTGTTACACAAACCTCAAAGCGCTGTGTGCTGAAATTCCCTGCCATTACGAAGGCGTTATACACACCAGGCGTCAGGCCTACGACGTAATATCGGAAATGTATGCGGAGCCGGAATATTTAAAAAAGATAAGAGACGGTTTTTCACCGTGGAGCAACTATCCGGCTGTGTTTCAAACGCTTTTAAAAGCGTATCACGTTCAGTTTTATCCTACCGATTGGCTCAAGGGAAAGGGCTACGCAGGAAAGCCCTATTTTCTGTGCGAATATGCGCACGCAATGGGCGTTGGCCCCGGAGGGCTTGAGGATTATTGGCAGGTTATTGATTCCTCAGATAGATTTATGGGTGGTTGTATTTGGGAATGGGCTGACCACGCGATTGACCATGAGGGCGAAAAAATAAAATACACCTACGGCGGCGACCATGGCGAGCCGTTCCACGACGGTAATTTCTGTGTGGACGGTCTTGTTTTCCCTGACCGCACGCCGTCCTCAGGCGCGCTGAATATGAAGCAGGTTTACCGCCCTGTGCGTGCACAATATAAAGGCGGCGCGCTTATCTTTAGGAATACAAATTCCTTCCGCGATACAGGATATCTAAAAATTGCATATGCCCTCCAGTTGGATGGCAGGATTCAGAAAACATATGTACTCGATCAGGCGATACCGGCGGGAAAATGCCTGTCCATTGCTTTTGATACGCAGGCAGCAGAGGGCGACTGCTTTATTAATATTAGATACGACGACCGGTGGAGCGGCGAAAATATCGCGTTTGAGCAGCTTGCAGTTCGGGAGAAATTGCCGAATATGAAAATAGGCTCGGCCGCGCCCCTGATGGAGAAGGACGGTTCCTATCTTTTTGAATGCGAAAAAGGCGAATATCATTTTGACAGACAGAGCGGCTTGCTGTCAGTCATCCTTGTCAACGGCAAAAATCTGCTTTCCACAGGCAGCGCCGTCCACACAAACATTATGCGCGCGCCGATGGATAATGATATGTATATCACACCCAAGTGGCGTGAGCACGGATATTATGATATAACGGAAAAAACTGAAAAGGTAGTTGCAAAGAACGGTGCAGTTTATACTGCAACACTTTTGTGCTATGGTGGGCAGCCGATTTTCAGAAGCGAACAAGATTGTAGAATTGACACAGCGGGGAATCTTTCTGTCACTTGTACGCTCACACCGTTAAAGGAGGATCTACCCGAACTTCCGCGCTTCGGGAAGGTGCTTTTTGCTGATCGCTCTTTGAAGAAGGTCATCTATTATGGCAGAGGCGAAACGGAATGCTACAGCGATTTTAAAGAGCAGTCAGCCGTTGGCATCTATACCGCAAGACCGGAAGAACAATCCTGCCCCTACATTTTCCCGCAGGAATACGGTAATCACACCGATGTCAGATATGCGCGGCTTGTGTTTGAGGGCGATCAGGGCTTTACAATTCGAGCGGTGGGTAAGCCGTTCCAGTTTTCGGTGAAGGACACGGATGACCAATCGCTCTACCGGGCGAAACACCGTGAGCAGATTAAAAAACAGCCGTTTTATCAGTTGACTGTTGACGGCTTTCTGCGGGGTGTGGGTTCCAACAGCTGTGGCCCCGGGCCGGCAAAGCATCATATCATTGAGGCTGACAAACCGCTCGCCTATTCCTTTATGATTTCACTCGATAAGGTTGGAGATAAAAATGTTTGAGCAAACTGTTGAAAAGGCGCGGGGAGTTGTTACCAATGTCATGCGCCACTGGTCAAAGCCCGCCAAAGGCAACTATGTTTCATATAAGGAAATATTGAATCTCGGTATAGGTGGAATGGGCGTTCAGTTCTTTACAATAGTGCTTGCATATTTTTCGTTGTCCTCATCAAGCACTTTGATGGGCGCGACGCTCGGAATACAGCCGATGCATATGCAGTTTATCGGCATACTGATGAGTGGCCTTGGCACGCTGATCGCAATCGGCCGAAATGCAATGATGGATAACACGCATACAAAAATAGGCAAATTTCGTCCGTATATTATTTTTTCAGGCATACCGATACTGGTTCTTGCATTTATCTTTGTTTTTCTTGACTTTGATAAAATGTCCTATATCCAAAAACTCTCATATGCCACAGTTTTCACCTTTGCGATTGGCTGCATACTGCCGTTTTATTCTGACTCCTATAACTCGCTGCCATCGGTTATCACCCCGAACAGCGAGGAACGCGGAAAAATCGTTGCAATCAATGCCTTCCTGTATTCGGTTGCCCCCACAATTTATCATTTTATTGTGCCGATACTTGCCGATAAAACGGGAGGATACACTGATATTCGCACTTATAAATGGGTTGTAATGCCGTTTGCAGTTGTCGGTCTCGGTCTGGGCATGTTCGCCGCGTTCGGCACAAAAGAACGCATTGTTGTTCCGAAAACATATATACCGAAGGTGAACACAATCAGAAGCTCACTCGGTGTTTTCAAAAATAAATACTGGGTTATCACTACAATTTCGGCCACAATCGGTTTTTTGGAGGGCGGTATTTCAAACCTTTTAAACTGGTCCTTTATGTATGACAGTCAGAATTATAAGCTGATGGGCGTGGTGAATACAGTTCTTGGCACATCTGCAACAATTGCATTTATCCTTGCGCCGATCCTAATTAAAAAAATCGGGGCAAGGGGCGCGCTTTTGTTAAAGGAAGGAATGAATATTGTTTTTATTGCCCTTATGCTGATAAGTTATAAAAATATCTATTTCTTCTTTTTAGCATGGTATCTTAATCAGATTTTTTCTTCGCTCGTGCTTGTTGTCAATCCTGTAATCGGCGCCGACACAAAGGATTATCATCAGTATATCAGCGGAGAGCGTATTGATATGACATTCAGCACGGCGCAAATGGTGCTTACCCCCATCGGCTATCTCACAGGTATGGTAATTCCTTATTTCTTTGAGTCCTACGGAATTACGCAGAACTATGATATTCTGTTTGACCCAATGGTGCGCGATAACGTATTCAGAATTCTGTGTATTTTAGCAATTATTGGAGCTTTTTTGCAGTTCGCGCCCCTTGTTTTTTACGATTTAACGCAAACGAAGCACCAAAATATAATCAGAGTGTTAAAGGTGCGTGCAATGTTTGAAGACTATTCAAACGGCGTTATGACGGACGAGGACTTGAATGACACAATGAGTCAGGTGGAGCGTTCAGAAGGCTATTACTATGGAGCAACTCCTGATACGAATTTGCTTTTAGACAATCTCAAACGAGCCAAAAAACTCCCAAAATCGACAAAGGACGAGCGAGCTGTGCGTAAGACTGAAATCAGAAATGCCAAGAAAGCACTGTCTGAATCCAAAAAAGCCCTGCTTGAAAAAGAGTCGGCAGAGATCCTTATCAATGAACTGCACAAGTTTGATACGCCGTCCTTCCAGTTTCGCATCAATCTTTCTAGAAAGCTAACCGAACGGCAGGTTGATGCCTTGGATATTAAAAATGGCGAGTATCTTTCGGCGGCAATGAGTCTACCCGAAGGTACAAAACAAGAAAGATCTTTCAAAAAATCGGAAATCAGACGGGCTCGCAGAATTGAAAAAATGCCTATAAAAATTGCAAAAAAATATCCAAATGGAATTGCAGAGCCAAATCCCAAGGAACTACCGCAGGCGCTTATTATGCCTGATGGTACTAAAGAGGAAAGAAAAGCCAAAAGCCGCGCCGTCAAAGCCGCAGAGCGTAGCATTAAGCGCTATCATACCATTGCAAATGAATATGTTCAGGCGCAGAAGCTCTTGATTTCCTTTGAAAACTACGGCAAGCTGGAAGAAATTAGACAGCTTTACAAACAAAAGTTGCAAAAGGTTGAAAGTGAGGCTGTACTATGAAAAAAACATTAAAAATCCTCGTGGTGGTTTGCTCTATGCTTCTTTTGGCAGGCGCATTTAGTTCCTGTGCGAAAAAAATTCCAACCGACAGCGCATATTCAAAACTTCGTGATGCTCTTGAAAGCTCACTCCAATATAAAACGTATTACATTCAGGAAATGATTACGCACGACAAACTACTTGACAAAACCACGGTAAATCTGCGGTGCAAGCTTGACAAAAATTATCAGCCTATTTTGAAAAATGGAAGATTGTCGGATTACAAAGCGGAGATTCATTTCAGCAAAAACGACTTGGCAGTAGCCGATATTTTTTGCGGTGTTTCAAAATCCTCCACTGGAGAAGAAAGGGATTTGCTTTTCCGTACAAAATACGAAGAGCAAAACGGCAAAAGCAAAGCCGTTTCCAAAACCATGCAGGCAATGCCGGTTGAGAAGTTTATTGAGGGGAACGAATTCAAAAACAATTATTCAATAGAGCACTTTTTAAGTGAGCTTAACGGCATGACGGAGGCTGATTTTCACTTTTCGGCAGATACGGCAATAGCGGAAAGTAAAAACCATTTGACTGTGATCGGGTTTTCGATAACTGATGGCTATTTACAGCGTTATGAAAAAGAAAAAGGAAAAAAATCTGTGTTTGCAGGCTCAGATCGTATTGAAATTGAGCTTATTTACGGAAGAATAGCTTCCGTTGTAACGTTTTGCTCATATAGCGATAAACAGTTTCATCAGACCTTTGAAGAATCGCCGTATAAGCTGTTTATCACGTATTACGGCCCTAAATTTGAGATTCCCCATTTCGATTCGAAAACTGACCAAAACGCTCTTGAATGGACACAAATATAATGTATTTGGAAAGGAACTGAGAATATGAGAGACGTTCTATTTACACTGTCTGTCAAGAAAAAGCCGTTTTTCATCGTGTTGGCTATGTTCACCGTCGTGCTGGTTATTGCAGGCATCGTGCTGTCTGTCGTGCTGTATAAGCCTTGGTATAACGGTAAATGGAGCGGCGGCTTTTCTGCAAAGGACTGCTTGAGTATTATCAAAAAAGGCGAGGATTTAAAAATTCTACAGATCAGCGACCTGCATGTGGATCACACGAATGGACAGCATGATTTGATTTGGAAAAATTTGGAGTATTTAGTATCCAAAAGTGATATCGATCTCACGGTTATTACCGGAGACTGGACCAGCGATGCGGATAATCTGCCGGCTACCGAAACGCTGATTGAGGTCATGGAGCGTTGTAGTAAGCCCTGGGCAGTCATTTTCGGCAACCACGATTCGCAGGGTAAATTAAGCCGTAAAGATTTGGCCTCGCTTTTTGAAAAGGCGGAGCACTGCCTTTTTGCACGCGGACCGGAGGATTTAAGCGGTGTTGGGAATTATGTAATAAACGTATATAATCATCAGGATCCATCGCACCTTGACGCATCGCTCATACTGCTTGATTCGCATACCGACACAAACCGGACGCTGCAATACGAGCCGATTTACCGGGATCAGGTAAAGTGGTACGAAAAAAATATTGTTGGACTCAGCGCCATTTACAGTGCGCAGAAAAACAACCAAGCAACGGTGCTTCCGAGCCTTCTTTTCCAGCACATTCCCCTTAAAGAATATGAAACTGCGTGGAATGAAGGTAAAATTGATACCTCAAAGCACCTGCATGGTAGTAACAATGAGGATGTTTATTCTCCTGTAGTAAATACAGGCTTATTTGATAAAATAGTCGCCGCAGGCAGCACCAAAGGCGTATTCTGCGGCCATGACCACGCCAACGACTCGGCCGTTTCGTATCAAGGCGTATTGCTGGCCTATGCTGTGCAGAGCGGCATCTGCGAAAGCGATCCCTACGCTCAAAAGATGAAGAAGGGCGGCAATCTTATCACGCTGAAAGAGGACGGGACGCTGACGGTGGAACAGGTTTTCCATGAGACGGCATACAGTGTAAAATTGAAATAAGGAGGAACGCTGGATGAAGAAGGCTCAAAAGCCAATGAAAATTGCCATTATCGTAATTGCTGTTTTAGCCGCGATCGCCCTTGCTGTAGGCGGCGCGGTACTGGCCTATTATTATCTGCCCATCTCTTACGGCGAAACACAAACGCATACCGTGGGCGACGGAAAAACACTGAAGGTGGGCGTAATCAGTGACACTCAGCTGGCCCCGAACGAAAGCGATGGCGAGAGCTACCAAAACTATGAGGCGCATCTGCACACAGCCCTTTCTCAGCTAAAGGAGCAGCAGGTGGAAATGGTTCTGTTTGCCGGCGATATTTGCGACAACGCCAGCAAGCATGCCTATCATACCTATCAAACCGCCATCAGGGATACTTGGCCGGACGAGGCGAGCCGCCCTGTTTTTCTCAATATCATGGGGAATCATGATTTGTGGTTTGAGTCGGATTACTGGTCTGTTCCGCCAAAGCACCGGCTGTTTCAAAAACAGATGGGAACAAACCCCTACATTCACATGACTGTTAACGGGGTCCATTTTATCGGCGTTAGCCCTGATAAAACACAGAACAAGGATGGCTATTCGCAAAAAGCTCTCGACTGGATGGATGCGGAAATTCAAAAGGCGCAGGAGACAACGCCCAAGGGAAAGCCGATTTTTGTTATAACGCACCATAATCCTCAGAATACCTCTTATGGCAGCGACGTTTGGTATGACGGCGGGCTTGACGGCGTGCTCAGCAAGTATGAAAATGTTGTGTCCATCAGTGGTCACAGCCATTATTCCATCTTTGACGAGCGCGCAATCATGCAGACCACCTACACCTCCTTTACCACACAAAGCCTAGCGTATATTGAACTGGAAACGGGAAACTTTGACGCATTTAAGGATGAGATTTCCTCTATTCCTCCCCATGATGAGGCTTATCCGGCGATGCTCATCATACAGATAGGGGAGAATAAAACGGATCTGATCCGTTGGAATATTGCCGACAACGCGGAGGAAAAGCCTGACAATCGCTGGGTTCTTAATTACCCGCTTACAAAGGGGAATTTTGAATACTCTTACAACCAGCGGCTCAATGCCACGTCAAATCCGTATTTTGAGGCAGATGGTATCGCCTATGACGGTGCCATTCCCACCTATTTAAAGGAAGGCGTCGCCACACTGCCGGGGATCAGCTTTCCGGCGGCCAAGGATGATGACCTTGTCCAACACTATGAAGTGCGCCTTGTCGACGAGGCGGGCAATCAGTATTTCTATACTTATTTTTCTGATTTCTATTCGGGCAAGGAGAGTATGTCTGAAACGGTAAAAATAGCGCTTGACCGCCATCTGGCGAGTGGGAAATACAAAGTGACCGTAACGGCTGTTGATTCCTTCGGCAATTACAGTAAAACCAATCTGGAGGGAGAGATTGACTATGTCCAGCCGCTAATTGACGAGAAATCGCCGGATTCAAAATGATACCATGCCTACGCCACTGCGTGGTAAGACAGAGGCTGGAGATGCACGCCCCTTCACCTTTCAGCTGTATCGATACAGCGCATTTGATAACAGAGGATCTAGGCTTGCAAAAACGACTCTATCGTTAATTCTCCGTTTTTTGCAAGGTCGATTGGTGGAGTGGTCATAGAAAAACCTCACAGGAACCTGAGCCCGGGCGAAATGCGCGCCTGGGCTCAAATATCATATCCAACCCATCAATTACTGGCGGCTGATTATTTACTTTTTGTTGGCGGTGTGCGATAATGAAAAAAAGGGGTGTTTTTATGTGCGATACTGTGTATTTGAAACGTGAGCGGAGAGCGTTTTTTGGTAAAAATAGCGACCGGTCGCCAAACGAAGCGCATCTAATGCTTCGGGTTCCCGCAAGGGAATATGCAGAGGGGGAGATGCTGCGTGCAACCTATATCAGTGTGCCTCAAGTGAGGCATACATATGCCTGTGTGCTGCTCAAGCCGCATTGGATTTGGGGCGCAGAGATGGGCTGGAATGAGTTTGGCCTGAATATTGGCAACGAGGCCGTTTTTACGAGAGAAAAGCGGGAGAAGCAGGATGGATTGATCGGCATGGATCTGTTGCGGCTGGCGCTGGAAAGATGCCGCAGCGCAAAAGAGGCGCTGAAGCTGATTACAACCATGATCGGGGAATATGGGCAGGGTGGCAACTGCGGTTTTCACAAAGCTTTTTATTATGATAATGCCTTTTTAATTGCGGATGAAAACGAGGCCTATGTGTTGGAAACAGCGGGGAGAAGCTGGGCCGTTAAAAAAGCCGGTGAAGTAGAGACGATTTCGAACTGCCTTGGGCTGCGTGCGGATTATGAGGCCGCCTCAGCCGGCGTAAGCGGCGATTTCAGAAGGGCGCATCAAAACCATCTCGTTACGGCGGTTGCCGGCGCGGAGAAACGCCGCGCGGCTTCGCGCGCCGTGCTCAGCGGTGAGGGCGAGCCGTTTAAATTGATGATGAAAGCCCTGAAGAGCCATGAAACGCAAGCGGTCAATATCCACACGAGTTCTACCGCGAGCGTGTGCATGCATGCGGGGAATCTGTTTGGCGATCAAACGACCGGGAGCTATTGCTGTGAAATCAACCGGCTCTATTTTGTGACGGGCAGCTCTTTTCCATGCCTGTCGATCTATAAGCCGCTGTCCCCGGCCGCAAAAGTGCTGCCTTCTGATGAAAAGGAGGCGCTCCGGTATTGGCTCAAGCGCGAAATGCTGCACAGGCATCTGATGAGCGGCAATATCGACGAGGCGGATTATGTAAAGCACGCTGCCGAGATGCAGCGTAAATTTCTCGCCGCAGCGCTGGATGCGCGAGATATAGACGAGCTTGAGGAAGTATCCGCAGCGTGCTTTGCCGAGGAGGCCGCCTTTGTGGCCGCCTTTTTGAAACAAGTGAACGGTAAAAAATTAAGCATTCCGGGCCAAACATATTTCTGCCGCTACTGGCGCAAAAAAAATGAGGAGTTGGCCCGTGAATTTTCGCTGCCCGTTTAAAAGCCACATTTTATCAAGCAGAAAGGCTGCTCAAAATTTTGCATGCACTAAGCTGGCGATTTTGCCGTTTGATGCAAAAGAGGATGGTTGATCTATGCAATATCAAAGTGTATATGATTTGATCCGGCGGGCATTGCCGGGGAAGGAAAGCTGTTTTTTGCTCCGGGAGATGAAAGTAGAAGAAGCAGCAACAGGGCAAAATTGTTACTGCGTCAGTAGCGAGGGGGAGAAGATTATTCTCTCCGGCGACTGTGTCATCAGCCTTTGTATGGCATTTTACGCCTATCTGCGGGAGGAGTGCGGCGTCAATCTATCCTGGTGCGGTAATCGTGAAATTGCTGTGCCGGAGGAGCTGCCCGTTCCCGCGGTGGAGCGGCGTTATGCGGTGCCGCAGCAGCACCGCGTCTATATGAATTACTGCACGTTCGGCTATTCGGCCCTTGTGTGGGATTGGGCGCGTTGGGAGAAGGAAATCGATTTTATGGCGATGAACGGCGTCAACATGCCGCTCTCCATCATCGGCACGCAGGGCGTGTGGTTTGAAACACTGCTGGAATACGGTTTTACCGAGCGGGAGGCGCTCGCCTACCTCTCCGGCCCGGCCTATTGGCCCTGGCAGCTGATGACCAATCTCGAAGGCGCCATGCCCCCGCCGGACCGCCGCTATGTGGAGCAGAGCATCAGTCTTGGCCGAAAAATTTTGGAGCGGGAGCGCTCGCTCGGCATGACGCCTATCCAACAGGGCTATTCCGGGCATGTGCCGAGGCTCTTCCGCCAGAAATTCCCGCAGGCCCGGATTCGGGAAACAGGAGGCTGGTGCGGATTCCCACCGACGGCGCAGCTAGACCCGCTCGATCCGCTGTTTGCGCGGTTCGGCCTTTCGCTTTTGAAAAAGCAGGAGGAGTTATTCGGTTGTGGGCGGTATCTCGCCTGCGACCCATTCCATGAAAACAGCCCGAGTGTGAAGGGGAAAGCGTATCTCTCCAAAGTCGGCCGGGCGATTGACGAGCTGTACCGCAGCTTCCGGCCGGATTCCATCTGGGTGATGCAGTCCTGGTCGCTGCGCAAAGCGATTGTGAAGGCCGTGCCGAAGGAGAGGCTGCTGATCCTCGATCTCAACAGTGCACGCGCCAAGGGGACGAAAGGGTTCTGGGGCTACCCTTATGTTGCAGGCGAGCTGCACAATTTCGGTGGCAAAAACAGCCTGCATGGCGATCTGGAAGCCGCCGCCTCCTTCTCCTATCGCAAGCAACAGAAAAAGCACCCGAACCTTACGGGCGCCGGCTTGTTTATGGAAGGCATTAATCAAAACCCTCTGTTTTACGATTTGCAGTTTACGATGCTGACGCAGGCGGAAGGGGTGAACCTTCAGCAATGGCTGGCGGACTATGCGGTGCGCCGCTACGGGAGCGATGAGGCTTGCCTGCGGGAGGCGCTTAGGCTTCTGCGCATGAGCTGCTATGCGGCGAAAACCAGCGACAGCGAGCGTGGCTCCATTCTCTGCGCGCGGCCGCACTGGTGGATTGACCGCGCGGCGCCGAATGATATGATCGAAATTCGATACTCCAATCGGATGCTCCTACGCGCGTTGGAAAAGCTGCTGGAGGCAAAGCGGGCGGGGAAGGATGGCTATGCCTTCGATCTTTGCGATATTGCCCGTCAGGCGCTTAGCAATCATGCGCTTTCGCTTTACAATCAGGCGATGGATGGCTTTTTTCAGCATAATCGGGCGATGTTTGAGCACGCGTCAGCCTCCTTTTTGGAGCTGTTACAGGATATGGATCGCCTCCTGGCAACGCGGCCGGAGCTGCGGCTCTCCCGTTGGGCAGAGCGCGCGCAGAAGCTGGGGGAAGATGAAACAATGGCCTCTTATTACCGCGAAAATGCGCTGGCGCTTATCACGCTTTGGGGGCCTGCGGAGGAACCGATTATATTTGACTATGCGTGGCGCGAATGGAGCGGCCTGATGCAGCAGTTTTACGGCATGCGCTGGCGGATGTTTTTTGCTTTTACGCTGGAGCATTTCGATACGCTGCCGCGAAAAAAGGATCGCGGAATCCGGCAGATCTACGGGCGAGATCCATTTGACGCGACGCCCTTCCTGCATGAGATAGGCCAGCGCGAGCGGGCGTTTATCCGGGAATACAGGCCCGCGCCGGAACAGGCGGGGGAGACAGTGGCTGTTGTGCGGGATTTGCTGCAAAAATATGCGGCGGCCATTTCGGACGATACCACGCTGCCCTATATGAAAGAGAAAGCCAACAAAAAGCCGCATCGCTTTGCCTTTGGAAGATAAGGGGAAAGCGGCCTCGCTTTGCCGTTCTGTTTTCATAATGGGAGAATATTCACAAAAGCTGCTGTGGCTGCATGAGCAGGCTGCGGCAGCTTTTTTCAATGCAGGCGCTTCATAAAACGACGCGGGCATGAAAGAATAATGAGGAGAGGCTGATATAAGATTGGAGCGATTAATATGGAACGGGCATGGTGGAAGGAAGCGGCGGTCTATCAAATTTATCCTCGCAGCTTTCTGGATTCAAACGGCGACGGCATTGGGGATATCAATGGGATTACCATGCGGCTCGATTATTTAAAAGCGCTTGGAGTGGATGTGATCTGGCTGTCGCCCGTCTACGAATCGCCGGATTGTGACAACGGCTATGATATCTCGGATTACCGGGCGATTATGAAAAAATTTGGAACGATGGAGGATTTTGACCGCCTTTTGGCAGAAGCGCACCGGCGGGGGCTTAAAATCGTGATGGATCTGGTGGTCAACCACACCTCCGATGAGCACCGTTGGTTTATTGAGAGCCGCGCGTCGAGGGATAATCCCTACCGGGATTATTATATCTGGCGGCCGGGCAGAGGCGGGGACGCGCCGAACAACTGGGGCTCAATTTTTGGCGGCTCCGCGTGGGAATATGATGAGGAAACGGAGATGTATTACCTGCATCTCTTTGCAAAGGGCCAGCCGGATCTGAACTGGGAAAACCCGGCACTCCGCCAGGAAATTTATGATATGATGGCCTGGTGGTGCGAAAAGGGGATCGACGGCTTCCGAATGGATGTCATCAGCATGATTTCCAAGGATCAGCGCTTCCCGGATGGTGCGCAGGGCGAAAACGAGCTCTATGGCGACGTTTCCCCCTATGTGTTCAGCGGGCCGCGCGTGCATGAATTTCTCAAGGAAATGAATCAGAAGGTGCTTGCAAAATATGATCTCATGACCGTGGGGGAGATGCCGGGCGTGACCATCGAGCAGGCAAAGCGCTACGCGGGGGAGGATACGCATGAGCTGAATATGGTTTTCCAATTTGAGCATGTGGAGATCGGCAATGGCCCGCATGGCAAATGGACGACACAACGCTACTCCATGCCAGAACTACGCGCCGTGATGAGCAAGTGGCAGACCGCACTGGAGGGCAGTGCATGGAATTCCCTGTTCTGGGGCAATCACGACCAGCCGCGCTGTGTTTCGCGCTTTGGTTTCGATCGGCCGGAGTATCGCGCCCTGTCCGCCAAAATGCTGGCTGCCTGTCTTTATTTTATGAAAGGCACGCCTTATATCTATCAGGGGGATGAGCTGGGAATGACGAATAACGGCGGCTTCCGGCAGCTTTCAGATTACCGTGATTTGGAGAGCATCAACTGGTTTCATGCCTATACGCGGGCTGGCCTCACAACAGAAGCGGAGATGTTCGCTGCCCTGGGCGCACGCAGCAGGGATCATGCGCGCACGCCGATGCAGTGGGATGCGTCGCCAAATGCTGGTTTTACCACGGGTGAGCCATGGATCATGGTAAACCCCAACTACACGCAGATCAATGCTGCGCAGCAGGTAAACGATCCGGATTCTGTTTTCTGCTTTTATCAGCAGCTACTCCGCCTGCGCAAGCAGCACGATGTGTTCCTTTACGGCACATATGAGCTGATGCTTCCAGATTCTGAGGCCATTTGGGCATACCGTCGCACGCTTGGGGGGCGCCAGGCACAGGTCTATTGCAATTTTACCACGCAGGGCGTGCCGTGTGAAACGCCGCGTGAGGGGCTTCTCCTGTGTAACTACAACACCGTGCAGGCGGAAATTCTCCGCCCCTGTGAATGTAGGGTGTATTTGGATCCCAAGGGCCTCCTGCGAAGTTGATCTAAAAAATAACCGATTCTTCTTCTGATGTTTTGCCGTTGTATCTCAATTGATGTATAGATATAATAAATATAATTAGTGATGATAATAGAATTTTTTTAGCTAAATCAATCGTTTACGAAAGGGATTGATACAATGGCTACAGCGGCTGCACAACGAGAAGCGTATATGACCACTTTAGGGGAGCGCACCTCCTATGGGCTCTATTTTACAGGGCAGAATATCTTTTATATGCTGGTGACCACGTATCTCGTCACTTACCTGATGTTTCTCGGCATTGATTTAAGCAAAACGGCTACTATCATGCTCATTGTGAAGGTTTGGGATGCGCTTAATGACGCGCTGTTCGGCGCTGTTTTCGATAAAGTGCATTTTAAAAGCGGGCGGAAATGCTTACCCTGGCTGCGGATTTCCGCGGCATTTATCCCGGTGACGACCATCCTGCTGTTTATCATTCCGCAGGGCGCGCCGGAAGCGGTAAAACTCGCGTGGTTTGCCATCGCCTACCTGCTTTGGGATACGGCCTACACCTTCTGCGACGTGCCGATTTTTACGATGGTTACCACGATGACGGATCGCCTCGATGAGAGAAATTCCCTCATGGCCCGCGGGAGGATTTTTTCCGGCGGCGGCATGGCTGTTGCAGGCATTTTGTGTACGGTTCTAATCAGCGAAAAGGTTGGGCTGGGCTTCGGCGCTGTGTCGGTGCTCCTCTCTGTGCTCGGCTGCCTGCTGATGCTTCCTATCTGTGTGAATGGAAAAGAGCGCAACTACCATGTGGAGCATGAGGAGGAAACCTTCACCCTGCGGGAAATGCTGCGTTATCTGATCCACAATAAATACCTGCTTCTCTATTATGGCGGCAGCGTGATTTCCGGCTCGCTAGCCACTGCGGGGACGCTGGGGATGTTTGCCTCCTATTATTTTTTTGGTAGCGCAGTGTTTAATCTTTTTTTAACAGCGCTCTCCGCCCTGCCCGCTGTGCTTCTCGCATTCTTTACTCCTGCGATCCTGCGGCGGGTGGATAAATTCAAATTTTTTATTGCCTGCAATGTTTTTTCCGCTGTCTTTGGGCTTGTGATCTATTTTGTTGGTTACCAAAATGTGCCGCTGTTTGTCCTGTTATCCGTTATCCGTGCGATTCCGGCGGGCGCGATCGGCGTTGTCGGGTTTATGTTCACGCCGGACTGCGCAGAATACGGGCAGTATAAAACGGGCACGGACGCAAAAGGAATCACCTTTGCCATTCAAACGTTTTCCACAAAAATCAACGCGGCGGTTTCCTCTTCCCTCGGGCTGTTTCTTCTGAAATTTTTTGACTGGGTTTCTGTGGAAGCAAACAGTTTTGCAGATCTCGAAGCGGCAGGAGTCGTGCAGTCTGAAACGGCGCTGCATGGGCTGTGGATTGCCTATGCGCTTGTTCCGGCGATTGGCGCGTTACTAGCGCTGGTTTTCTACGCGTTTTACCGGCTCAACGACAAAGACGTGCAAATTATGGCCAAGTGCAACGCGGGCGAGCTATCCCGCACGCAGGCGGAGGCAATGCTCTCCCGGAAGTATTGATAAGGTGAAAAAACAGCCGACGCCTTTATAAAATGAAGGGCGCAGCATGTGATCTGCATGCTGCGCCTTCCTTTATAGCTGCTGGTTAAACTTCGTTCCAGTGCGTTGCGTGCGGTTACCTAGCCATTCTCTTTCCTTCAAATGCCGCCCTCCGTTTGACGTCCTGCATCAGTTCGTCAAACTGCGCGGGGGTCAAAGATTGCGCGCCGTCACACAGCGCGTTTTTGGGGTCGTTGTGCACCTCAATCATCAGCCCGTCCGCGCCGGCGGCAATGGCTGCCTTGGCAAGGGGATTCACCATCCAGGCGATGCCCGCCGCATGGCTCGGGTCGATGATGACCGGCAGATGGGATTGCTGCTTGAGCAGCGGAATAGCTGAAATATCGAGCGTGTTGCGCACCATGGTTTCAAATGTGCGGATACCGCGCTCGCAAAGAATCACATTTTCGTTGCCGCCTGCCATGATGTATTCCGCACTCATTAAAAATTCCTCAATTGTGTTGGCAAGACCGCGTTTGAGCAGGATTGGCTTGCGTAGCTGGCCAAGCGCTTTTAGCAGCCGAAAATTCTGCATGTTGCGCGCGCCGACTTGGATGATATCCACATCGGCAAAATCGTCAATCTGATCCTGCCCCATGATCTCCGTCACAATCGGGAGCCCTGTCAGCTTTTTTGCCTTCAGCAGAAGCTTTAGACCATCTGTCTCCAGGCCTTGAAAGGAGTAGGGGGAGGTGCGCGGTTTAAATGCGCCGCCGCGCAAAAGCGTTGCCCCGCTTTTTTTGACCTCCTGCGCGATGGTGCAGAGCTGCTCCTCGCTCTCAATTGAGCACGGCCCGGCAATCACATGGAAAAAACCTTCGCCGATTTTTATGCTGCCTGTCTGCACGATGGTATCCATCGGATGAAATCGGCGGTTCGCTTTTTTATAGGGCTCGGAAATCCGCTTGACGTCTTCAACAATTTCGTTCGCCTTGAGCGCATCGATATCTACGCGGGAAGTATCGCCTACCAAGCCGACGACGGTCGTCTCCTGGCCTTCGCTGTAGTTGGTTTTGAGCCCAAGCGATTCCACGGCTTTGAGCAGGGCGGTGACCTGCTGTTTTTCTGCGTTCGATTTGAGAATGACAACCATCTATGCCCAGATCCTTTCGATTTAGCGATTTTATGTGTGAAAGTATACGCTGTTTCTGGCCGGTTGTCAAGGCGTTTGAACGAAAAATACCTCTGCCGCCAGCAGGGGAAAGGGGAGAAACTAGCTGAACAAAGTCATTTGTCCGTCGTAATCAATATAGGGGCAACAACATTTGCATCCATCAATTGGGCGATATCTGTGATAGATGGTTACGGCGCGGTAAGAATACTTTTATGTATTCTCTAAAATAAAAAGGAAGGCCAACAGCCTTCCTTCTTTTGCCCAGAACGGGCCTTTTTGATTGTCAATGGAATCAGACCGCGCGCGTCACCTTGCCGGAACGCAGGCAACGCGTGCAAGCATACACCCTGCGCGGAGAACCGTTCACGATTGCCTTCACACGCTTGATGTTGGGTTTCCAAGTCCTGTTAGAGCGCCTGTGGGAGTGGGAAACCTGAATACCAAAAGACACATCTTTGCCGCAAAATTCACATTTCGCCATGTGTCGCACCTCCTTTTTACTAGACAGATACAGAATAACAGAACTATCTTAGCAGGTATTCGGAAGAAATGCAAGCAGTTTTTGACTTTTTTTGCTTCTATGTATATGGTTTTTTAAGATGTGGTTGAAGGGCTCAGAGCCGCATGCTGGAGGAAAGTATCCGATTATATAGGCTTTGGTGAACGATATTGCCGTTTTAAAACGCGGCGTTTATCGATGCTCCGGCAGGGAGCATGGGAGAGCAGGATGCGCTCCTCCATTTGTGATGGACAGGAAAGATGTGGCAAGCCGCAGGAATACAATCGAAAAAACAACAGATTTGGCCCCGAATAAAAATTCTTTGTTATAGCTTTTGCACTATTGTATTTTCAAACCAGAGTGCTATAATAAAGACCATCAAAGGGAACGGCGCCGGGCGTCGGGCCCTTTCTAACTGTCAAAATAGCGTTGCCGGAAGGGGTGACCGATTTGGATAAGATGGTAGAAACCATTATCGAAATGGATAAGCAGGCGCGCAAGCGCACAGAGGAGGCGGAAGCCTACCAGCGCAAAGCGCAGGAAGAGCTGGAAAGCAAGGAGAAGCAAATCCTTTCCGAGTGCTTGGAGCAGGCTGAGGCTGAGGTCGGCGAACTGGTCCGCAGCGAAGAGCAGGCGGCGGAAAAAAAGCTCAAAGAGGCGAAGGCTGCCAACGACGCCGCCGTTCGCCGGATGGAAGCGTTATATAAAGAAAAGGGCGCACAGTGGGTGCGGGAGCTCGTACGCCGTGCGCTGGAGGCATAACACAAAACGAACAGTCCGCATGGCGGGCTGTATTTTGTTGGCGGGAGAGGCGCAGCGCTGCCTGACCAACCCTGCGGACGCATGGCGTTCCGCTTCCCTGGCCGCGCGGGGCTATCATGAAGCGAACGGATTATGCGCGGAGAAAGGGTGAACCGATTCTATGCTCACAACGGTATCCTCCAATGCGATTCTGGCAAAATCGCGCGCCATGTATGGCAGGCGGCTGACAGAGCGCAATTACACGGAGCTACTCAACTGCCACAGTGTCAACGAAGTGGCGAATTATTTGAAAAACCGGACGGCCTATGCGGATATCTTCGAGGGGACGACCACTACAGATATCCACCGTGGCCAGCTGGAGACGATGCTCAAAAAGCGCGTTTTTGACCAATATGCATCTCTTTGCCGGTATGAGATGTCCATCGGACAGGATTTTTACCAGTATTTTATCGTGCGCAGCGATATCGACCAGATTATGTCCTGTGCGCGCTTCTTAAGCACTGGGCATCCGGGCGATTATCTATTTGCAATGCCGGCGTTTTTTAACCAGCATACCAAGCTGGATCTCTATGCGCTGGCGGCGGTCAACTCGTTCGAAAGCCTTCTCGCCGCCCTGGAGGGAACGCCATATTATGATATGATGCATTTGTTTGCCCGGAAAGCGCCGTCGGAGATTAATTTTCTCGATATGGAGGCTGTTTTCCAGCGTTATCTTTACGACCGGCTGGAAGAACTGATTGAGAAAGGCTTCAAGGGCAAAGACCGTAAGGAAGTGATGAGCGCGGTAGGCATGCAGCTTGATATGGAGGCGATTGTCAACCTCTACCGCCTTAAGCGGATGGGCGGCCGCTCCCCGGAGGAAATCCGGCGCTCGGTGGTGATTGGCCCGATCAGCAGGCTGCGCAGGCGTCAGTTTGAATTGCTGGTTGAAGCGCCCAGTGCCGCCGAGATGGTAAAGCAATTGGATGCAACGCCCTATGGCCGGAAATTTCAAAAGGATTTTTCCTTCATTGAGGATTCTGCACAAAAGCTGCAATATGGCCGCTGCCTGAAGGATCTTCGTTTTTCTACGAACCCGAGTGTTGTGATGCTCAGCTTTATGTTTCTCGCAGAGAACGAGGTTAATAATATTACGCATATCATCGAAGGCATCCGCTATCAGGTTCCGGCTCAAGAGATCAGTCGGATGCTTATCGGCGTGGGAGATTAGGGGAAGAGGGCGGTTCCCGCCTTGCAAAACCGTGCGTAGCTCCCCACTTCTGCGAAAGGAAGGGTTACAGATATGGCAATCGCAAATATGAAATTTGTTAAGGTCATCGGTCTGCTCAGCGAGCTGGATGCATTCCTTGGCTCCTGTTGCGTAGATGGCACGTTCCAACCGGAGCAGGCCATGCAGTATATGTCGGATTCGATGGGCTACACCCAACTGGTGGAGGAAAACCCCTATGCGCCGATGCTGCAAAAGATTGAGGAGCTTGCGTCCTCCTCCGGCATCCATCTGCGCGAGGTGGAAAAGATACCAAAGCCGGTGACAAATGAGGAAACGGAAGCCTTTATCCGCCAGCTTGGCAGCCGCATGAGCGAGCTGCACGATGAGCGCAAGGTGCTCACGGATCAATTGGCAACCTGTGAAAGCGCGATTACACAATTTCAGCATTTTACGGGGCTGGATATCAACCTAGACGATCTGTTTTCCTGCGAGTTTATTAAGGTGCGTTTTGGCCACATGCCGAAGGAATCCACGCAGAAGCTGCTCGCCTATGCGGATAATCCCTATATGCTGTTTATCCCCTGTTCGAGCGATGCAAAAGAGGATTGGGGCGTGTATTTTGCCCCGCGGGAGCAAATTGAAGAAGTGGATCGCAATTTTGCAAGCCTTTATTTTGAGCGGCTGCGTATTCCCGGAGCAGTCGGCACCCCGGAGCATATCATTGAAGAGATTCAGAAGAATATCGACCTGCTCAATGAGCAGATTGCGGAGCTGGATGCACGGATTGCGGCGCACTGGAATGAAGAGGCCGATCACTGCAACCTGATCTACACGCATTTAAAATGGTTCAGCGGCCTGTTTAACCTCAGGCGCTACGCGGCTCGCCACGGCGACTCCTTCTTTTATGTTGGGTGGCTTGCGGAAGATGCCGTCAAAGCGTTTGAAAAGCATGCGCGCAAGCTGCGCAAGGTGACCTATGAGATCAACGATACCGATGAGGTAGGTAAAACCATTCCGCCGGTGAAGCTGAAAAATCCGCGGATTTTCCGCCCATTTGAATATCTGGTCGGCATGTTCGGCCTTCCCTCCGGCAAGGATATCGACGTGACTGCCTTTGTTGCAATCACCTATACGGTAATGTTCGGCATTATGTTCGGCGATTTTGGCCAAGGCGTCGTGCTGGGGATCGCGGGCTTTTTGATGTGGAAGCTCAAGGGCATGCAGATCGGAAAAATCCTTGTTCCCTGTGGTGTGTCGGCCTGTGTGTTCGGCCTAGTCTATGGCGAGTGCTTCGGGTATGAAACCTGGTTTGACCCGCTTTACCATGCAGTTGGCCTTTCAGGCAAACCGGTCGATATCATGGAATCCATCACCGGCTTGCTGCTCGTTTCCATTGGCATTGGCGTGGTGCTGCTGGTCTTTACCATGTTGATTAATATTTATGGATGCCTCAAGCATAAAAAATTCGGCGAGGCGCTCTTCAGCCAAAGCGGATTAACCGGCATTGTGCTGTATCTTTCGGGCGTTTGCTTTGTGTATAACTTTATGACGAGCAAAACGATTGTACCGAATGCAGTGCTTGGCGTGCTGATTGGCATTGCCTGCATCATCCTCTTCTTCAAGGAAATTCTCATTGGCCTGATCGACCACCATCCGGATTGGAAGCCGGAGAGCATAACAGACTATATTCTAGAGAATTTCTTTGAGCTGTTTGAATATATCCTTTCTTTTTTCAGCAACACCATTTCCTTCTTGCGAATTGGCGCGTTCGTATTGGTGCATGCCGGTATGATGACCGCAGTGTTCGCCATCGCGGGGCTGACGAGCAGCACGGTGGTGAACCTGATCGTGGTCGTGCTGGGCAATATTTTCGTGATGTGCCTGGAGGCGCTGTTCACCTCCATCCAGGTGATGAGGCTTGAGTTCTACGAGTTGTTTAGCCGCTGCTACGCGGGCGAGGGCCGTTCCTTCGAGCCGGTGCGCCTGCACCATGTATCCGAGTCCATCCAATGACGCGGGGCGTCAGTTTCTGATAGATTGAGAAAAAACAATTGCATTTTTGGAGGTAACGATTATGTCCACGTTTCTGTATGCTATGCTTGCCATCGTCCCGATCGTTGTGCTGTTTCTTTCCTTTTACTCCCTGTTCCGCAAAAGAGCGCAGGGTGTGCCGATGAAGAAGGCGATGGTTTCCCATATCGCCACGCTGCTCGTGTTGGTTGTGCTGATGTCCGCGCTGGCGCTCGGCGCTTCCGCCGCAAATGAAGCGGATCAGCCTGCGTCTCCCGCGCAGACCGAGCAGACAGCCGCCAATGCGGACGATACCCAGGCGGATAATTCCAAGGGTATGACGATGATCGCGGCCGGCCTTGCCGTCGGCCTGGCGGGGATCGGCGGCGGTATCGCGGTTGGTTCCGGCGCTCCTGCCGCAATCGCCGCAACGAGTGAAGATCCCAAATCCTTTGCAAAATCCATGCTGTTTGTCGCGTTGGGCGAGGCAATCGCTATCTACGGCCTGGTTATCGCGCTGTTAATGCTGTTTAGCTAATCGTTAGAAATTGATTGATCAGGGGCGGTGGATTGAAATGCGCTTTTATTTAATCAGTGATAATATGGATACCCTGACAGGCATGCGCCTGGCAGGGATTGAGGGCGAAGTTGTCCACGACCCGGAAAGCGTCGAAAAAGCGCTGAACACCGCTATGGCCGCGGAGGATATCGGTATCGTGCTCATCACGGAGCTGCTAGTAAAGCTATGCCCGGAGCAGGTATCGAAGATGAAGCAGAGCTGCGACCGGCCGCTGATCGTGGAAATTCCCGACCGGCACGGTTCTGGCCGCGCAAAGGATTCCATTACCCGATATGTGCGTGAAGCGATCGGCGTAAAGATTTGAGGTGAGGCACATGCTCGAACAAGATGAACGAATCGCAAAATTTTTGGATGCGATCGATAGGGATGCTCAGGAGCGCCGCAGGCAGATTGAGGCGCAGGTGGATCAGGCGAATGCCGAGGCGTTGGAGCGCGCCAAAGCGGAGGCGCAGGCACAGGCGCAGCAGCTCATCAGGAAAGAGCTGTATAAACAGCGTGTGGCAGTCAACCAGAAGTTTGCTAAGGAAGCGGCCTCTTTACGCACGGCGCTGGCCGGCAGGCGCACGGAGATTGCCGACCAGGTTTTTCTGGAGGCCGAGCAATCGCTCCGTGCATTTACGGAAAAACCTGAATATCAGGCCTTCCTCTTCGGCAGTGCGGCACGCTGTGCGGCGCTCCTTCCGCAGGGGGAGTCGGTAGTGCTTTTGGTGCGCGAGGCGGATATCCCGCTTGCGGATGCACTGCGCGCGGCGTTCGGCCGCCCCTGTGAAGTGCGGGCGGATGCTTCTATCCGTATCGGCGGCCTGAAGGCCTCGTGTGAAGCAAAAGGCCTTGTAGCGGACGATACGTTGGATAACAGGCTGCAAAACCAGCACGGCTGGTTTTTGGAGCATGCAGGATTAACGCTGGAACAATAAATGCGCCGGAGGTGATACACAATGTCCGATTCCAATCAAAATGTAATTTACGGCATCAACGGCCCGGTTGTAACCATTCGCGGCGCAACGACCTTACGCATGATGGAAATGGTTTATGTAGGCAACGCCCGCCTAGTTGGTGAAGTGATCGGCCTAGATGCGGATCAGACAACTATCCAGGTTTATGAAGAAACAACAGGGCTGACCCCCGGCGAACCGGTGGTTTCCACCGGCGGCCCGATGAGCGTCACCCTCGGCCCGGGCATCATCCGGAGCATATTTGATGGCATTGAGCGCCCTTTGAATACGATTGAAGAGCAGTTCGGCGCATTTATCGGCCGCGGCTCAAGCGTGCCCGCTCTGGATTTGGAGAAAGAGTGGGATGTTACCCTGCTCGTCAAGCCCGGCGACAGGCTTTCAGGCGGCGCAATTTATGCGCAATGCCCGGAAACGCCGCTGATTACTCATAAAATGATGGTGCCGCCCGCGCTTTCCGGCGAGATCATTTCCGTAAAGCCTAATGGAAAATATCACTTAGAGGATGAAATCGCCGTATTGCGCGATGAAGCCGGCCGGGAGCATCAGCTGACGCTTTGCCAGCGCTGGCCAATCCGTACCCCGCGCCCGGTGCAAACGCGGCTTCCCGCACAGCGCCCGCTGATTACCGGCCAGCGCGTGATTGATACGCTGTTCCCTATTGCAAAGGGCGGCGCAGCGGCGATCCCCGGCGGCTTCGGCACCGGCAAGACCATGACGCAGCACCAGCTTGCCAAGTGGTGCGACGCGGATATCATCATCTATGTCGGCTGCGGCGAGCGCGGCAACGAGATGACACAGGCGCTGACGGAGTTCAGCGAGCTAGTCGATCCGAAATCCGGTCGTCCGCTGACGGACCGTACCGTTTTGATTGCCAACACCTCCAACATGCCTGTGGCGGCGCGTGAAGCGTCGATCTACACCGGCATCACTCTCGCTGAATATTACCGTGATATGGGCTACCACACCGCCCTGATGGCAGACTCTACCTCCCGCTGGGCGGAGGCGCTGCGCGAGATTTCCGGCCGCTTGGAAGAAATGCCGGCGGATGAAGGCTTCCCGGCCTACTTGCCGTCGCGCCTTTCGGAATTTTATGAGCGCACCGGCTATATGCAAACGCTTTCCGGGGAGGAGGGCTCTATCACTGTCATTGGCGCCGTGTCCCCGCAGGGCTCCGACTTTTCAGAGCCTGTCACGCAGAATACCAAGCGCTTTACCCGCTGCTTCTGGGCGCTGGATAAGAGCCTTGCCTATGCGCGCCATTATCCCGCGATCAACTGGAACGACAGCTACAGTGAATATATCAACGATCTTGCCCCTTGGTATGAGGAGCATGTAGGCCGGGAATTCATGGCTTACCGGGAAGAGCTGTGCGGCATCCTGCTGGAAGAAAACCGGCTGATGGAGATCGTGAAGCTCATCGGCGCCGACGTATTGCCAGATGACCAGAAGCTGATTATCGAAATCGCCCGTGTGGTGCGCGTCGGCTTCCTGCAACAGAATGCGTTCCATGCGGAGGACACCTATGTTCCGCTGGAAAAGCAGCTGAAGATGATGAAGGTCATCCTCTATCTCTACCACAAATGTCAGGAAATCGTGGCGCGCCAGGTGCCGATCTCCAAAATTATGCAAACGGGGCTGTTTGATAAGCTTGTCAAAATAAAATACGATATTCCCAACGATAAGCTGGAGTTGTTCGACAGCTATGAGGCTGAAATCGATCAATCGCTCAAGGGCTTTTTGAAATAAACTGCATAGGCCCGGCTCTAGATGACGCACTGATTGAGTCGGATACGCGAATTGTCGAACGGATTTACGCTCCAACAAGGAAAAAAACGCACGAATACATGCCGTATTCAAAGCATTTTGGACGCTGTTCGGGGCAAAAATGTGTCGGCGGGGCGCGTGCTTTGATTGTATCAGCGCTTCCCTAGCAGCTACGGAAAGGTGGTCATTTGAAATGATACTGGAACACATTGGATTAAAGGAAATCAACGGCTCCCTGGTCGTCCTTGATGATGTGGATAACGCGAGCAATGAAGAAATGGTGGAGCTGCATCTCGACGACGGGAGCGTGCGCGCGGGCAGAATCGTCAAAATCGATGGCAAGCGTGTGGTCATCCAGGTGTTCGAGGGCACGCGCGGCGTGTCGATGGTCAATACCCGCACGCGCCTTTCCGGCCACCCGATGGAGCTGCCGCTTTCTCCGGAAATCCTGGGCCGCGTGTTTGACGGCCTCGGCCGCCCGATCGACGGCATGGGCGAGGTATATCCCACTTGCCGCCGGGACGTAAACGGCGCGCCGATTAACCCGGTTTCCCGCGTTTATCCGCGGGATTATATCAACACCGGCATTTCTTCCATCGACGCGTTGGCCACGCTGATCCGCGGCCAGAAGCTGCCGATCTTCTCCGGTTCCGGCATGAAGCACAATGAGCTGGCGGTGCAGATTGTGCAGCAGGCGTCCATCAAGGATAATTCTGAGTTTGCCATCGTTTTTGCCGCTATGGGGGTCAAAAACGACGTTGCGGAATATTTCCGCCGCTCCTTTGAGAGCGCGAATGTGATGGATCGCGTCGTCATGTTCCTCAACCTATCGAACGATCCGATCATTGAGCGTATTTTAACCCCGCGCTGCGCGCTGACTGCTGCGGAATATCTGGCCTTTGATCTCGGCATGCACATCCTTGTCATCCTCACGGATATGACCTCCTACGCTGAGGCGCTGCGTGAATTTAGCTCCTCCAAAGGTGAGATTCCCGGCAGAAAGGGTTTCCCCGGCTATCTGTATTCTGACCTTGCGTCTCTCTATGAGCGCGCGGGCATTGTCAAGGGAAAGGGCGGCTCTGTCACGCAGATTCCGATCCTCACCATGCCTAACGACGATATCACCCACCCGATCCCCGATCTGACGGGCTATATCACAGAGGGTCAGATCGTGCTGGATCGTGATCTTGACACACGCGGCATTTACCCACCTGTGAGCGTGCTGCCGTCGCTGTCTCGTTTGATGAAGGATGGCATCGGAGCAGGCTATACGCGTGACGATCACAGCATGCTTTCCAATCAGCTTTTCGCCTCCTATGCAAAGGTGCAGGATGCGAAGGCGCTAGCCTCTGTAATCGGTGAGGATGAGCTTTCCGCCGCGGATAAGCAGCTGATGGAATTCGGCCGCGTTTTTGAGCAAAGGTTCATCAATCAGGGCTATACGGAGAACCGCACCATTGAGGAAACGCTCGATCTCGGCTGGGAGCTTCTCTCTATGCTGCCGCGCGAGCAGCTCGACCGTGTGGATGAAGAAATGCTCGATCAGCACTATAAAGGCGATTCCAAATAATTGATTGGGTAAGGGCGGCTGGAGCCGCCGTTTGCCTGCTTTTCTTACATTCATTGAAATCAGGGGGTGGCCGCCATGGCTGGCCAGGTGTTTCCAACCAAAAGCAACTTAATCAGCACTCGGAAGTCTTTAGACCTTGCCAAGCTCGGCTATGACCTGCTGGATCGCAAGCGTAACATTTTAGTGCGTGAGATGATGCTGATGATCGATAAGGCGAATGAGGTGCAAAACCGGATTGACAGCACCTATACCAAAGCCTATGCTTCGTTGCAGCGGGCAAATGTAACCCTAGGTATGTGCTCCTCCTTCGCGCAGGCCGTGCCCGTGGATCAGAGCCTTGCGGTGGATTTTCGCAGCGTGATGGGCGTGGAGCTGCCGATGGTATCGATCGGCGAGACAAAAGAGGATATTTATTACGGCCTCCATTCCACCAATTCCATGCTGGATGACGCATATCGCTGCTTTGATGAAGTGAAGCACCTCACTGCGGAGCTGGCGGAGATTGAAAACGGCGTTTACCGCCTTGCGCAGGCGATCAAAAAAACGCAGAAGCGCGCAAACGCATTGCACAACATCATGATTCCGCAGTTTGAAGCGACGATCAAATTCATCACTGAAGCGCTGGAGGAAAAGGAGCGCGAGGACTTTTCAAGGCTAAAGGTGATAAAAAGCCAGAAGCAATGATCGGATTCATGCAGTATCAAATAGGATGCGTTGGGCGTGAGGCCTTCGAATTTGGTGCGTATCCAGATTCGGAGGCTTAAAGCGCCAATAAAAAGCCTGGAAGCGATCTGCTTCCAGGCTTTTTACATCTTTTCAGGCAGAGGGATGTATCTGTATGAAAAACAAACAATCCTTACAAGGTCAAGCTGGGTGCGGCATAAACGCGGGCCGCCAGCTCTTGATCGAGCATATAGAGGCCCTTTTTCTCGCTGCCGAACAGTTCCATCTTCTTGATTAAATCGGCGGCGTTTTTCTCCTCCTCGCCCTGCTCCTTGACAAACCAGTCGAGAAACTGCATGGTGCGGAAATCCCTTGCCGCATAGGCTGCCTCATAAATGGTATGGATCAGGCCGGTGACATATTGCTCATGCGCCAGACCAGCCTTCAAGGGGTCCATGTTCTCCTTGAGCACGGCGTCAGGCTGTGCGATTGCCTCCAAGGCGACTTTGGCATCGTTATTTTGTAGGTACTGGAGCATCAACAGCGCGTGATCGCGCTCTTCCTGCGCTTGGATCTGATACCAGTTGGCAAATCCATTGAGGCCCTGCTCCACATAAAAGTTTGCAAAATGGAGATACAGGTAAGCCGAATAGAACTCCTTATTAATCTGTGTGTTCAGTAGTTTGGCAATCTTTTCGTTTAACATCGCATAGGGCTCCTTTCTCGTCCTGCAAAAATAGTGATCGGATCACTTCTTCATTATAGCATCCGCTGTTTGAAATACAATATAGCATAATGCTGAAAAGTATGCGGATAGGAAGATGATTTTTTACAAAAACTGGATTTTTTCCCTTAACCGACAAAAAGTAAGCAGTTTCAGTATCGATTGTATAGTTGCCCTCATGCCGAAAAACTGGTATAATAAACCGTCAGGCATTTTGGCAAGCATATGCTTCTTTTCTGTGATAACCCTTCTTTTTCCGGGCAAAATAGCACGGAATACAGCAACAGAAGGGAGCTTCCACCATGAAAGACGCCATGACGCAAACGGCTGCCGCTACGGCCTTTACCACGGAGCAGCCTCCGCTTTCCGCACCGGAGCCGGAGCAGGGGAATTCTGATAACGGAGGGGATAACAGCGGCCAGGTGCAGGATGATATCCGTCAAATTATCGAAACCGGATCGATCACGGTAGATAAAAACGGCCATTATATCCACTGCCTGACCATCATCGGCCAGATCGAGGGGCACTATATCCTGCCGCCCCAAAATAAGACAACCAAATATGAGCACGTCATCCCACAGCTCGTTGCGATTGAGGAAAGCAAGGAGATTGAGGGGCTGCTCATTATCCTCAATACCGTTGGCGGCGATATCGAGGCAGGGCTTGCCATCGCGGAGCTCATCGCCGGGATGAAAAAGCCGACCGTTTCGCTTGTGCTCGGCGGCGGCCATTCTATCGGCGTGCCGCTGGCTGTTTCCGCCAAACAATCTTTTATTGTGCCCTCAGCAACGATGACCATTCATCCCGTGCGCATGAACGGGCTTGTCATCGGCGTGCCGCAGACGCTCTCTTATTTTGATAAGATGCAGGAGCGGATCGTTCGTTTTGTTTGCGAAAATTCTAATATTACCTCTGAGGAATTCCGCCGCTTGATGATGGAGACGGGGGAGCTGATGATGGATGTTGGCACGGTGTTAAATGGGGAGGACGCCGTCAAGGAAGGCCTGATTGATTCTCTTGGCGGCCTTTCGGACGCGATGGATTGCCTCTATGGCCTCATTGAGCAGGCGCAGGGGAAGGGCGGCGAATAGGATGCTCCATACTATTATTTCCGAAACTGATATTTTTCCCCCGGAGCCCATTGCACGCCCGGCTTTTTACCCGCGTGGCAGCGGCGGGGTAGAATGCAGGGAGACCGCGGACGGGCCGGTAATCGAAAGCCTGATCTCGACGAATCCGTTTGATTATCTCAACCCCAGCTTTGCGCCCGGCCGCATTTACCGGCCGGGCAGGCAATAATCAATAGAATATCAGCCTTGCCGCCCGTCATGCATACGGTGCGGAAAGGATACATATAGAAATACCCGATCATGATGATGAATTTGGAGGGATAGTTTAGATGACGGTACTCAAAGCGATCATCCTCGGCGTTGTGCAGGGGATCACCGAATTTTTGCCGATCTCAAGCAGCGGGCATCTTTCGCTTGCGCAGCATTTTCTACATACCAGTGGGGAAGGCTCCCTTTTCTTTTCCGTTATGCTCCATATGGGCACTCTGCTCGCTGTTTTTTTAGTGTATTATAAAACAATCTGGAAGCTTGTTTTAGCGGTGTTTTCCATGCTGAAGGATATTTTTACCGGAAAATTCAAGTGGAAGCAGATGGATGCAACGCAGCACATGCTCGTGATGTTTGTTCTTTCCTGTGTGCCGCTTCTGCTGTTGCTCTTGCCGATCGGCGGCGGGCGGAGCTTGATGGACGCTGTTGGCAGCCTTGCAGAGGACAATGACGTGATGGTGGAGGGCTTCTGTTTCTTGCTCACAGCCTTTCTGCTTCTGTTCGGCACCTGGCGCTATCGTCACCGCAAAACGCATTCCCAGGTCGAGGGCAGGGATGCGGTAGCAGTCGGCCTCGCGCAGATGCTCGCGGCAAGCCTGCCGGGGGTTTCCCGTTCCGGTTCGACGATCGCTACCGGCATGATGTGCGGCGTGAATCGGGATTATATGGTGCAGTATTCCTTCATTCTCGGTATCCCGGCGATCCTTGCGGCGAATTTGATGGAGTTTAAAGACGCAATCGCATCGCCGGAGCCCATCGAGTGGACCTATGTAATCATCGGCGTGGCTGTTGCAGCGGCTGTCGGTGTGGCCGCGATCAAAGCGCTTGAATGGCTCGTCAAAAAAGATAAGTTTCAATTCTTTGGCTATTACTGCCTCGTGCTCGGCACGGCAGTGGTGATTTTCAGCGCGCTTGAATATGCGGGCGTCGCCTGATCGTTCAAGCCGACCGCTTCTGTGGTTGATGTTAATTTAACGGCATTTTGGGCCTGGAGCAGCGCTTCAGGCCCATCGGGCCGAAAGGATGTTTCTCACAATGGCCAGTCAGACGAAGAAAAAGCCTTCTGTGGCAAATAAAAAAAACAGCGCAGGCGGGAAGGGGAAAACCCAAACAGGGGGTTCCCGCCAATCCGCAAAAGCGCGCCAAGCGGAGGAGGAGCGCCGCCTCATGCGCGCTGGCCAGCGGGACGGCGTGCTGCTGCTGTTTTTGGCGGTATTTCTGTTTTGCTTGGCCGTTGTGCCTGGGCAGAGCTTGTGGGGCGCAATTCAAGGCTTTCTGCTGGGCGTATTCGGCTGGTGTGTGTTTCTGTGGATCGGCCTTTTGGTCTATTTTGCGGTGCTTTTATTTTTGCGCCGCGTGCAGAAGCCGCAGGTGGTGCGCGGTGTGCAGCTTGCCCTTTTCATCTTGTTGCTAAGCAGCGCCTTACATATTCTGGGCCATGATACCGTTGGCATGGGCTGGGCGGAAGATTTAAAAGATGCCTATGCCCAAGGCTTCGGCGGTATCGGGGGCGGGGCCGTCGGCGCGATGCTTGGAGGAATTCTGCTCTTTTTTGGCAGAGCCCCTGCCGCTGTAACGGTGATCTTGCTGATGCTCGTCGATTTGACGCTGCTGTGCTGGCCGATGATTGCAGAGCGTTTGCAGGAGCGGGAGGAAAATCCGCGGTCGCCGCGTGAAAAGCATCCCCGCCAGACGAAGGAAAAGCCGGAGACTTTGCCGGAACCAATGCGGGAGGTTGCTTTGCCGCCGCAACAAGAGCGCCGCCGGAAACGCCGCAAGTGCGGTTTTGATCCGGATATCCCGCTGGATGTGCCTGGTTTTACCGCCCCGCTGCCCGAATTGCCGCCCGAACTCCTCTTCGGCTCAATGGAAGTAGGGAAAGAAAGGGCGATCCCCTCTGCGGATGTGCCTGTGGTGGATGTGGAGCAGGAGGGGGCCGATTTGGAGCCGCAAGCAGTTGAAAAGGCCCCGCAGCCCTCCTTTGCGCTTGATGATATCATCCGCAAGGCGGCGAAGCCAGCCGCTCCAGCGCCCGTCCGTGAGGAGCCGGCGCCCCGCGCGCGGGAAAACGGGGCGGATTACGCTTTACCTCCCTACGATTGCCTGGAGCAGCCAAAGGCGGCAGATTCCTTTAATTACAGTGAAGAGCTTAAGGCCAATGCGCGCAAGCTCGTCGATACCCTCAAAAGCTTCGGCGTTGAGACGAAAATCGTAGATATCAGCCGCGGGCCTGCCGTTACGCGCTATGAATTGCAGCCCTCCGCAGGCGTGCGCATTAACCGCATCTCCAACCTGGCCGATGATATTGCCCTGAATCTTGCGGCCTCCGGCGTGCGCATTGAAGCGCCAATCCCGAATAAGGCGGCCGTTGGCATTGAAATTCCGAATCGCACGCGCACCATGGTCACGCTGCGCGAGATCATCGAAACGCCCGCCTTCCAGCAGGCAAAGAGCAAATTAAACGTTGCCTTGGGCAAGGATATTGCAGGCAACATCACCTGCGCGGATCTTGCCAGGATGCCTCATCTATTGATCGCGGGCACCACAGGCTCCGGCAAATCTGTTTGCTTGAATTCAATGATTGTCAGCATTCTCTATAACGCTCACCCGGATGAAGTAAAGCTTCTTATGATCGACCCCAAGAAAGTTGAGCTGAGTATTTATAACGGCATTCCGCATCTGCTCGTGCCCGTCGTGTCGGATCCACGCAAGGCCTCAGGCGCGCTCGGCTGGGCAGTAACGGAGATGCTCAACCGCTATAAGCTTTTTGCGGATAACAACGTGCGCGATATGGCGGGCTACAACAAGCTTTGCAAAAAGGATCCGGAGAAAAGCCCGCTGCCGAGCGTCGTGATTTTTATCGACGAATTGTCCGACCTGATGATGGCTGCACCCAACGAGGTGGAGGATTCCATCTGCCGTTTGGCGCAGATGGCGCGCGCGGCAGGAATGCACCTGGTGATCGCCACACAGCGCCCTTCTGTTGATGTTATCACCGGCATCATCAAGGCGAATATCCCGAGCCGGATCGCACTGTCCGTTTCTTCGCAGGTGGATTCGCGCACAATTCTCGATATGTCCGGCGCTGAGAAGCTGCTCGGCAACGGCGATATGCTTTTTAGCCCCGTCGGCACCTCCAAGCCCGTGCGTATTCAAGGCTGCTTCCTCTCCGATGACGAGGTGGAGTCGGTCGTGGAATTCATCAAAGGGCAGGAGAAGGCGGAATACGACGACGAGGTCATCCAAGAAATCGACCGCCAGGCCGCGGCGGAAAAGAAAAAAGGCGGTGGCGCGGCGGATGCGGAGAGCGACGGCGATTCTGATGAAATGCTGCCTAAGGCCATCGAGGTGGTTGTGGAGGCGCAGATGGCCTCGACGACGCTCCTGCAAAGGCGGCTGCGCTTAGGCTATGCGCGCGCGGCCCGCTTGGTGGACGAGCTGGAATCACGCGGTATCGTCGGCCCATTCGAGGGCAGCAAACCGCGCAAGGTGCTCATCTCCAAGCAGCAGTGGCTGGAGATGAATGCGATGTCGGATGAAATGCCGGCAGCGCAGGAGGACGGCGGCTTTGAGGAATAAAGAACAGCCATGGCTCTCCCTTTGTGGAGGGCTATGGTCGTTTTATTTTTAATTGCGTAAAATCATATGAAATTGAGGAGGTTCTCCTATGTCAAAAATATCTTCACGCGTCGATTTGGCGCTCCACAAGCCTGTCCACACCAATGAAAACCGGAAAACGGCCGTCTGTATCACAGATGGAAATCCCTCCACCTGCTGGACTTCCACACTTTACCCGGCCTATGCGCAGATCGATCTGAGGGGCTGCTATAGGCTTTCCAGAATTGTAATCCGCACGCCGGCTGAGGGCGCGACTTTGTTTGACGTTTATGCGAGTGCGGACGGCGTGAATTTTTCCCGTATTGCGCAAAAGGTGGAGGAAATGACCTGTCCGCCCGAGGGGGATGCATTTTCCGTTGACTGCGAAGCGCGGTTCCTGCGTGTACGCGTGACCTATAACAACGCGGCGGACGGCGCGTCGCTGCGCGGTGTGGAGGCCTATGGCGAGCCATGCGGCCAGAGATGTGAACCGGCTGCATTCATACCTCCGGAGGATTTTGAGCAGTCCGCCTATAACGTGCCTATTACGCAGGAGGATACGCTGCAAGAAGTACGGGAGCTGATCGCCTACACCATAGGCGAAGCGCGCGCGGACTGGTTCACGCTGCGTCTTGCGGAAAATGACCGGAAACCGGGGCAAATGGGGCGGGATTATTTTTTACTCTCCGATGAGGATGGAAAAATTGTAATCGAGGGCCGCACCGGCGTCTGCTTAGCCACAGGGTTTAACCACTATCTCAAGTATTGCTGCAACGCGCATGTTTCGCAGATGAGCAAACAGGTCGATCTGCCGGACGAGCCCGTCCCGGTGGGAGAGCCTGTGCGGCGTGAAACGCCGTTTCAAACGCGCTACAGCTATAATTACTGCACTCTCTCCTATACCATGGCTTTCTGGGGGGAATCAGAGTGGAAACGCGAGCTCTACTGGCTCGCTATGAACGGGGTCAACCTCGTGCTTGATATCACGGCGCAGGAGGAGGTCTGGCGGCGGTTCTTGCACGCGCTCGGCTATTCCCACATGGAGTGTAAGGATTTTATCGCCGGCCCCGCCTACTACGCCTGGGCCTATATGGCGAATATCAGCGGCTTCGGCGGCCCGGTGCACGATAGCTGGTTCGCTGCGCGCACCAGCCTTGCACGCCGCAACCATCTGCTCATGCGTCGCCTTGGTATGCAGCCTGTATTGCAGGGCTACAGCGGCATGGTTCCCGCCGATATCAAGCAAAAGGAAAAGGTGCGGGACGCGAAGGTTATCAAGCAGGGGCTATGGAACGGCTTCCCGCGCCCCGCCATGCTCAAAACCACAACGGGCGCTTATCGTAGGCTCGCGCGGCTCTTTTATCGCTGCCAGCGCGAAGTGTTCGGTGATGTGAGCCGTTATTACGCCACCGATCCCTTCCATGAGGGCGGACGAAACGGCGGCATGTCCCCGAAGAAAATGGCGCAGGTAGTGCTCGACGAGATGCTCCAAAACAATCCACAAAGCGTGTGGGTGATTCAGTCGTGGGGGGAGAACCCCTCCAAAGCCCTGCTGCATGGCCTGCGCGGCCGCAAAGAGCACGCGCTGGTGCTTGACCTCTACGCCGAGGCGCGGCCGCATTGGGAAACTTGGGCGGGCGGTGAGTTTGACCAGACGCCGTGGTTGTGGTGTATGCTCAATAATTTCGGTGGGCGCATGGGTCTTAACGGCCACATGGATACGGTCGCAAGCGAAGTTGCACGCGCCGCGAACACCGCAAGCTGCATGGCGGGCATCGGCATCACGCCGGAGGCGACATTCAGCAATCCTGTTCTATTCGACCTGTTTTTTGAGACGATCTGGAGTGAAACGCCGGAACAGCTTTCTCCCATCGACCCGGATGAATGGTTGGCGCACTATGCGCGCAGGCGTTACGGTGCGGAGAGCAGCGCGGCGCGGGAGGCGTTCCGCGTGCTGCGCACAACGGTATATAACCCCTCTCTCAACCACAACGGCGAGGGCGCGCCGGAATCTGTGGTGAACGCCCGCCCGGCGTTTGAAATCCGCTCTGCCTCCTCCTGGGGCACGGCGGTCATCGGCTATGATAAGCACGAATTTGAGCGCGCGGTTCAGCTGCTGCTGGAGGACTATGATACGCTTAGGCAGAGCGACGGCTATCTCTTCGATTTGGCAGACTGCTTGAAACAGGTGCTCTCGAATACGGCGCAGGAATATCATAACACGATGGTACAGGCATACCGGAAAAAGAATCTCGCGGTATTCGATGATTATAGCACCCGGTTCTTCCGGCTCATCGGCCTGACCGAGCAGGTGCTTGGCACGCGCAGGGAGTTCCTGCTCGGAACATGGCTGCGCGGCGCGCGGGAGCTTGCGGAAGGGACGGATGATTTCACGCACGATCTTTATGAATTTAACGCCCGTGCCCTGATTACTACTTGGGGCTCTCTGCGGCAGGCGAATGAGGGCGGCCTGCGTGATTATTCCAATAAGCAGTGGGCTGGTCTGACGCACGACTTTTACCGCCCACGGTGGGAGAAGTGGGTGGCGCTCCGTCGGGCGGAGCTGACAGGAGAAGCGAAAGATCGCCGCAGCGAAATGGAGCAGGCCGAGGATTGGTTCCGCATGGAGTGGAAATGGGTGCTTGGGCGCAGCCCTTATCCGGCTGAGGTCAACGGGTTGGATTTAAAGGAGCTGGCACAGCAGGCCCTGGCCTTCTCTTTTTAAGGTTTCCCCACATACATACTGTAAAAAATTTTTGAATGGGCTGTTGCACAAAGCGTTGCAGCGGCCCATTTTGTTCGGATTTACGAAAGCAGTTCCAAAAACCAGATATCAATGAACAGAATCAAAGGAATGGCGAGGCATTCTGCCGTAGCTCCCATCGAGAGCCGCAAAAGCCCTTCCGAAAGCGGCCCATAGCGGATGCGCAAGATGGTCAAGAGAACCATTGTGAGCACAAACAGTAGCGGCACGATCAGAATACCGCCATATAATAGATAGGAAGCAGAGTTTATAAGCATCCACAGCCAGCCGGGAGGAGCCCATTCGATATCGTTCAGCACGATGACGCCTAAATATAATACAATCATGAGCGAGCACCAGCATATGAGAATGATGGAAAGTGCCTTGACCGCTTTTTTCATAAAAATCCGATCCTTTCTGTTGCGTTTATAGAGTGTAACCGTGGCTTTTTTCATCTCCATTTTATCTGCTTTGGCTGCATAAAATAAACAAAGGGAATTTTTGGTCGTTATTCCGTAATAATTGGGATAAAAACAAATCAGCCGCTATGTTTATCACATATTTTATGCTATGATTCCTTTATTGCATAAAACTTATTGACTAGAAACGTTTCAAATGATAAGATAAAATCGTCTTTCGAGACAAATATATGGAGCCGTTTTTTAAAACTTTTGTGTGCCTGATCTAAATTTGTTGGACGAGCAGGGCTCTTTTGGCCAGGCTCCAACCAACGTTCAAGGGCGTTGCGAGCCCTGCTTTCAGACGGCTCCTGAGAGAAGAAAAGGTGATGTAAATGAGCAAAACCAAACGGTACCTCAGCATACTGCTCTGTCTTGTGCTGTTGTGTACCACTCTTATCCCCATGTATGCTTTTGCGGCGGACGATACGCTGCAGATCTTGTGCGACGGAGTGGTTGTCTCCGGTAACGATAAAACCCCGATGCACATCAAGGAGACGGAGCAAAAGCAGCTGAGCGTGCTGTTTAACGGCAGTGAAACGCTGCCGGAAGGCACGCAGGTGCGCTGGTCTTCACCGACGCCGTATCTCGCGCATGTGGATGAAAACGGCGTTGTCACAGGGCGCGACAGCTCCAAGGGCGCAATCTTGCGCGTTTGGGTGGATACCAATATCGCCTCCCTGTGGCTCATCGGCCCGGGCCTTGCCGATATGGTTTACGGCTGGTTCGACGAGTATGAAATTGATCAGATGGATACCGAGGGCATCGTTAACGTTCTTGAGGTTGGCCTGAAGCCCGTGCTGGGCGAGGAAACGGCCAAAAATCTGGCGGAATCCCTGCGGAAAACGCTCAACAGCATCAACGTGGAGATTCAGGCTGTGCTGGTCAATGCGGAAACCGGCGAGGAGCTGGTCTCCAGCTCTACGCATGTCGTGGTTGATAACAACGATTCGATCAGCTCCATGTTCATTCCGAACGGCACGTATATCACCAACCATGATGCGGTTCCACAAACGGTCGAGGTGGGCTATTCCATGGATATGGAAGGCATCACCACACCGCTACGCCTGCATATGGGCGTCAACTGGGAGGTCACCAAGAAGATCGGCAATCTCGATTGGATCACGCTTCCCACCGGGGACGCCACCATCGATGCAGAGGGCCATGTAACCTTCCTCAAGCCCGGCACCTATAAAATTACTGCCAAGCCGGATACAGAAGGCCTCTATCAAAACATCTCCAAGCTGATTGACCAGTTCGGCGGCATCGCGCATGCCGGCACAACGATTGCCAGCGTGATCACCGAGCTGTTCGGCCTGACTGTTTCTCAAACGGTGATCGACGCTCTGGGTAAGACGATCCAGGGGATTCTGGACGCCAACCAAAGCGATCAGGCAGAAACGCTCCGGAAGATCATCACGGTTGTCGGCAACTTCATCCTTGGAATCACCATCAATGATTCCGTTACCGTGACGGTGGTGGAGCAGCTGGATGTAGAATCCTTTGAGATCTTCGGTAAGCTGGACGGCCTGAATTCCTACGGCGGAACCCGTCAGCTCACCATCACAAACATTCAGCCGGAAGGCGCGGTTGTAAAGCCGGGCGATGTGGTTTGGACGACCAATAACTCCAATTATGCCGTCGTCGACGAGACCGGCCTGCTCACCATCCGTTCCGGCGGAAACTGGGGCAATAAGATTGAGGTCACGGCGACGATCGACGGTATTTCCCGCACGATCGACGGCAACATCCTGGGCTCCAACACCTCAAGCCCCACGGATCTTGAGTTCAGCGGCCCGGATTATCTGACGGTCGGGGAAACCGGAACCTACAGCTTTACGGTCTATCCGTTGGCGCTGTATGACGACGGCGCACTGATCGATTTCAACAACGTTGACGTGGGCCTGATGGTGAACGGACAGGTTCGCTATGAAAATGGCGTAACCGACGGCGTTCTTCGCATTGATAAGGCCGATAACGTCGACGCGCCCGGCGGCCAGGGCGGCACGTTTACGGTAACGGCTGTTGGCGGCGGGGAAACCACGCTTTATGTGCGTGCGCACACTGGCTCTGTTGCGCCGATCAACGGCAAGATTACCCGCGAAATGAAGGTCACCGTGTATCAGCCTGTGACGGGTATCACGATCGACCAGGGTAGCGAGATCACCGTGGAAACATCCGTAACCGCCGGAATCGGCAGCGCTTCCACGCAGCTGACGGCAACGGTGGCTCCGGAAAACGCGACTAATAAAGCAGTCAATTGGAGCAGCGACAATGCGCTCATCCGGGTGGATGCGAATGGCAAGGTCTCCTACACAGGCCTGCTGTATTCCCCTGTGAGCGCAACGATCACAGCTACATCCGACGATAATCCGGAGTTGAAGGCCACCTGCACTGTCACCTTCAAAAAGGCTGCGGTCGGCGTGACCGGTGTCACGCTCGACCGCACGGAGCTGACGCTCCCAGACGGTACGTCCGCACAACTGACCGCTACGGTAACGCCCAGCAAGGCCAATAACAAGGTTGTGATCTGGGAATCGTCCGATCCTTCTATCGCAACGGTAGCAGGCGGCCGCGTTACGGCGGTTGCGCCCGGTGATGCGGTGATTACCGCAACAACGGAGGACGGCGGCTTTACCGCTCAGTGCAAGGTGTTTGTACGCGCCGATATGGTGAAGCTCAATAAGCTCATCGCCATTGTCGACGCGGATGACACCCTGACGGCGGAGCAGTATGAGCAGACGCTTCTGGACACGCTGTTCGCCGCGCTGGATACGGCGAAGGCGGTCGCCTCGGATGCCCTTTCCAAGCAGGCGGCGGTCGACAATGCCTATGCGGCCCTGCTTGATGCATATGTTGCGCTCGGCAAGAGCGTACCGCTGGAGAGCGTTTCCATCACAGGCGGCGAGCGCAGCGGCGATATGGTCTATGTGAAGGTTCCGTGGACGCAGCCCTACCGCAAGGCATCTGTAGACCTGGGCATTCAGGTAACAGAGGGCGCGGAGATCGCAAGCGTCACCTGGTCGCCTGCCAATTGGTCAGTGGATGATCCGGAGGCTACGATTACGCCAAATGGAAGCACAGCAAAGATTGCCCCGAATGGCCGTGGCATCGGCGCTCGCTCCATGTGGGTGACCGTTACTGTTGAGGATATTTATGGGAATGTTCTGACCGATACGGTGAAAGTGCGTTTTTACAACTGGAATTGGCAGAAATAACACCTTCATGATCTCTTAGTTAGGGCACACAAAGGCCTCCTGTGGTTGCTGAGCCGCAGGGGGCTTTCTTTGTAAACTGCCGGGGAGTTCAAAAAAAGCTATAGTGTTACATATGGAAAAGAAACTCCTTTTGATACAATAAAGATGTGGTCTGCCAACTGCAACTAAAGTATCAAAAGGAGGACGTTAAACGTAAAGCCTAATGACAATAATGGTTTAGCACATACAAAGTGGAACTGCAAATATCATAGGGCTTTGACCGCATATGAAAAAGCCCCGCCTACAGGCGCGGTGAGATAAGAAATATTTTTGAGGGACGGCGGTAGCTGTCCCTCTACGTTTTCTTAAAACAACGCTCTGGAGCCGGGGGATATTTATTAGGCTAGAAACGGATGGATAAAAATAGAATAAATCCTGTAAAGTGAATGTTTTTCACAAAATTCCCTATTTTTCTTTCTTTTCTGTATGATGGGATTGGATCATTTTGGAAAATGCCCATCATGGATAGCAGGAGGAATTTTCATGCGGAAATCTATTTTTTATGACAAAGCGAAGCGGAGTAACAAGGCTAAGCCGGATGTATCCGCATGGGTCAAAGGAATATGCACTGTTCACGAAAGCAAAAGGTTCACAGCTATTTTTTATTGGATTGCCCTGGTTGCTTGTCTAGCGGTCATCTGCTCTGCGTTTGCCGATGCAGGCAACATTTCGATTGATGGTTATGTGCAGCCGGGGGAGTGGGCAGGAGCGTCGTTTTCCACACTGTTTGGCAGTGAGCAGGAGAGCGGCTGCGCCGTTTCGTATGCGGATGTGCGTACGCAGGCGGATGTCTCTGCCCGTCGTGTTTATTTTGCCCTTCAAGTCATAGACGGAGCATTTGCCGGGGGAAGCGGGCGTTCACGCGTCCATCTCCGCCTTGGAAAAGCGGAGATTACACTGGATGCCGATGGAAACGCCCAAACTTCTGGAATTTCCTATGAAGTGCAGGCGGCGGGCCAATATCAACCGGATGGTTATAATGGTGATTATGTGTTGGAGGCAGCAATTATCTGCCCGGCGCCTCTATTTACGGAAGATATAGCGGCCTCCATATGGTTCACGGATGGAAAAGGCGATAAAAGCCGGGTGTGTGAACTGACGATACCGCTGGATATTCCTGCCCCTTCCGCTTCAGAATCTGTATTACCGCAGCCGGATTCCCCCTCTGTGCGACCACAACCCAGCACGCAGGCTGATCAAACAAAGCAGCCCTCCACGCAGAACAATACGCACGCCGAGGCCTCCCATTCCTCACGGCCCGTTGGGACGACAGCTGTAACCGCTTCGAATACCCATTGGCCTTCTATTCCTGACGCCTATTCATCGAATCCATCGAAAGCTGCGGGCCTTGCAACGAATGCGGATTCCCACATCGATGCTGGAGGACAAGGCTCCCTGCGGGAGCCGCCCGGTGACGCAGCGGGGGCGCTTTCGACTAACCGCTTAGAGGATGCATCGCTTTCCTCACAGGAATTGACGATCCCAGCCACTGGGGAAAACGGGGCCGGGCTATGGTCGGCCAAGCGGATTGTAGCTTGCGTTACGGCTGGCGTTTGTGTGCTTGCAGCGGCCCTGCTGTTTCTTATGCGGGTGCACAAAAAAGTGGAACCGTCGGAGGGTTAACTTTCCGTTTTCTCTCAGCGACATGACTTTTTTTCACCTCCCGCGCATATAGATAGAGGGAAAACAGCCGGAATTACGGCGCAGGCAGGTGAAATGGATGGACGAATTACAATCCTATCAGCGGGAGCGGCCCCGGCCTTCTGAAGAAAAAAGGGAGAAAAAACGCAGCGGCCGGCGGGATTATCTCGTGCGGGTCATCGCCGTGCAGCTTGCGGTGTGCGCAGTGCTGCTGACAGGCGCTTTCCTGATGGTAAAAACGAACCCTAACGCGCAAAAAGCGCTGCGGGAGGCCTATGAGGGAATTCTCTCACAGGACTGGAGCGCACAGGAGGCTGCGGCGGCTTTCAAAGAGATTGGCGCCTTTATCTTTGCGCCGGCAGATTCCTGGCCGGATGCGGATGACCCAACGCAAGCGGCACAGGCGAATGCGGCAGCAGGGGCGAGTGAAACCATGGGTGCGGCCTCCGCACAGGGGAAGGAGCCATCCACGGAAAGCCCCAGCCAGCCGGATGAAACCGTTTCTCAGGAGGCGCTTGATGGGATGGGCGGCTCGGATGAACCTCTTTTTGACGGAATCAGAGCCCCGGTCGAGGGTACCTCCTTTGCCCCTTATATCGTGAGCGTGCCGGTTGTTCGGCCAGTCGAGGGCAGGGTTACCTCATCGTATGGGTATCGAATCCATCCTATCACCAAAAAGCTGGGCTTTCACCGCGGCATGGATATTGCCGCTGCCATGGGCACACGGATAGCGGCGGCGTTTTATGGCACGGTAAAAGAAGTCGGCTATTCCGAAGGCAACGGAAATTATATCACGTTGACACATGAGAACGGCCTGGAAACGACCTATTGCCATTGCTCCGAGATTCTTGCGGAGGAGGGGACCGTCATCCGGGAGGGGGAAACGATCGCTCTGGTGGGGGATAGTGGCATGGCTACCGGCCCACATTTGCATATTGAGGTGCGGATCAATGGCGTTCTGCACAGTCCCTCCTGGATTTTAGGGGCGGATAACGCTTACGAGAAGGATGCAGTTTAAGTGCAGGGAGGTAACGGTTTCCGTTGGTTTTCCCTTCGCCGCCGCCGTAACGCTCATGTTTCTTTATGACACAAGCGGGACGGCGGTCATTTCCGTCTGCGCGGCTCTGCTGCACGAAATAGGGCATTTGCTCTGCCTGTTTTGGTATGGCGAAACGCCGCAGTCGTTGAAGCTGGGGCTGGCCGGTATGGAGATCGTGCGGGCAAAGGGACAAAAGCTTTCTTTCTATCAGGAAATTATGGTTTCGCTTGCCGGACCATTGGTCAACCTAGCGCTGTTTGCGCTGCTGGCTACGCTGAGCGGATGGGGCGCAGGAGAGCGCCTGATGGAGGCGGCAATGGTGAATTTCATGCTTGCCCTTTTTAACCTTCTGCCCGTCTCCGCGCTTGACGGCGGTCGGGCGATGTATTTTTTTCTATGTAGCTTATGCACAGCGCCTACGGCACAACGTGTGGTTACCGTTTGCTCGATTGTGTGCCTGTTGCCATGCGCGTTTATCGGCTTTTTTCTGCTGCTGCAAAGCGGATATAATTTTTCCCTGCTCTTGGTAACGGTTTACCTGTGCTTTCTTTTGGCGGCAAGGCCCGTGCAGGAATAAAGGGCGCGTTGTATCATGCATATGAATAAGCGCAGAATTAGAGGAACTGTTGCAAAATATTTTATTTTGCAACAGTCCCTCTAAACGTGTTCCATCGCTGAAGTTCTATGAGAAAGCTTTTACCAAATGCCAAGCAAATGTTGCATCAGCAGGCTCACTCCCGCGATACCAATCCAGCAGCAAAGCCCCATAAAGATCGGTTTTCCTCCGGTTTTCACAAGCTTGATGATGTTGGTGTTCAGGCCGATTGCCGCCATTGCCATGACAATAAAGAATTTGCTCATCTCTTTCAAAGGGCTTGTCACCGCGGCCGGAAGGTGGAAAACGGTGGTAACCACGGAAGCAAGCAAAAAAAACAGCACAAAGAAGGGGAAAATCTTTTTCAGATTGACTTTTGCGCCCTCTGCGCTATGCCTTTCCCGGCGGGTGCGCACAAACGCGAGCACCAGTGTGATCGGGATGATCGCAAGCGTGCGTGTCAGTTTGACGATCGCCGCCGCGTCGAGCGTGTTGCTGCCGTGGATACCATCCCAAGCCTGTGCTGCGGCCGTTACGGAGGAAGTGTCGTTGATCGCCGTGCCGGCAAATAGGCCAAAGCCCTCATTGGACAGGCCAAGCAGCCCGCCGAGCGTTGGAAAAATCAGCGCCGCAATTACATTAAACAGGAAGATCACCGAAATGGACTGCGCAATCTCCTCATCATCCGCATCAATGACGGGCGCGGTCGCCGCGATGGCGGAGCCTCCACAGATTGAAGAGCCAACGCCCACGAGCGTTGCGGTTTTGGTAGGCACCTTCATCATTTTGCACAAGAGGAAGGAGATCAGCAATGAGGTGGAGATGGTGGCCAGGATGATAGGAAGGGATTGCTTGCCTTTTTGAAGAATATCGGTCAAGTTCATCCCAAAGCCGAGCAACACAACAGCAGCCTGTAGGATTTTTTTGGAGGTGAAGGTGATGCCGGGTTGAATCTGATCCTTCTGTTTCAGCAGCAGGGTTAGCAGCATACCCGCAAGGATTGCAAACACTGGCCCGCCTACCACAGGCACCAGCTTGCCGAGAAACCATGCCGGTATAGTGATTGCAAGGCACAGCAGTAGCCCAGCCCAGTTTTTTTGCAGAAAGGTTTTCATGAAACGTCTACCCCTTTTAGCGGCATTCGGCATGCCAAGCCGATTTTCCGCGACAATTTGTTCCATCATACCATGCTTTTTATATAAAATAAAATGATAAATATTTATTTATCAATTATTTTATCTTATAATAGTGAGAAGAAATGTCATTTTAACGTTCGATCAATAGAGGGGACGATCAAATGCTTGACTTCAGAATAGATACCTTCCTGGCGGTCTGCCGTTCGATGAATTTTACCAGGGCGGCGGAGGAACTGCATATCACGCAGCCTGCCGTTTCTCAGCATATCCGGTATCTTGAGAAGAGCTATGGCGTGAAGCTTTTTGACTATCAGGGCAAACGGCTTTCTTTAACCACAGCGGGCGAGGCTCTTTTCAGCGCAGCGGTTACCATGAAGCACGATGATCTTTTTCTGAAGAAACAGCTTCCAATGCTCGGGCGAGGGCAAAAAAACCTGGTGCTTGGCGCAACGCTCACAGTAGGGGAATTTGCAGTTCCGGAGCGGCTGGCCGCCTATCTGAACCGCTATCCGGAGACGGATTTGCATTTAATTGTGGCCAACACCCACAAACTGCTGCATCGGATTGATGCGGGTGAGATTGATTTTGCGATTGTGGAGGGTTTTTTTGAAAAACGTGAATATGATTCCTTGCTTTTTTCCCGGGAAAGCTATGTGGCGGTTTGTGGCACACAAGCACATTTTGCGCGGCCGCCGCACAAGGTAGAGGATCTTTTGGGAGAACGGTTGCTTCTGCGGGAAGAGGGCAGCGGGACGCGCGAAATTTTAGAGCGCTATCTGGAGGGACGAAATCTGACTGTGCAGGATTTTCGGCAGACGGCGCAGGTGAGCAATCTTCATGCGATCAAAACGCTTGCGCAACATGGCTGCGGCATTACCTTCCTCTATGAAGCTGCTGTGCGGGAGGAATTGGCAGAGGGAAAACTACGTGTGTTGCCCCTTGAGGATTTTCCGTTGCGCCATGATTTCTCCTTTTTATGGCGGCGCGGGAGTTTGTTTGCAGACCGCTACCGGGAGATTTTTGATTTTATGCAAAGCGTGGGAAACAACGCAGTTCCAACAAAAATGAGCGCTGGCTCAACAAGCTATCCGCAAAACCGGCCGGAAGCGTTGACAAACGCCTGGGGCGGCGGTAAGGTGTAACCAGCTGCTGTATGCGGCGAAGGCCTTCACACCACCAACAAAAAGGAGAATCTCATATGAATGAGGAAAATGCACTGCGGGATAAGCGTGCCTTTGGCCATTTTATTGCGCAGAAGCGTAAGGAGGCAGGGCTAACACAGCACGAGCTGGCAGCCCGCCTTTATCTAACAGATACGGCGGTATCCAAATGGGAGCGCGGTGTGACTTATCCGGATATCACGCTGATCTCTTCCATCTGCGAGGCGCTGCATATTACAGAGCATGAATTGATCACAGCCAGCGAGGATCTGCATCAAAACGAACTGGAGAAGCAGGCGCAGAAATATCAGCGCATCAAACAGGGTTATCGCCATATTATGCTTGCGCTCTATGGCCTCTCCCTGCTAATCTGTTTCATCTGCAATCTGGCGATACAGCATACGCTCTCCTGGTTCTTTATTGTGTTGGCGTCGGAAGCGATCGCCTTTTCTTTGACGGTGATGCCCGCGCTGGTTTCAAAAAACCACGGACTGTGGACGTTGGGGTCTTTTTATCTTTCGCTCAACCTTTTATTGCTTATCTGCCGGATTTATGCAGGCGGTAATTGGCTGGCGGTCACCTTCTGTGCGATCACGCTCGGTTTTGCAGTGATTTTTCTGCCGCAGGTGCTTCGGCAGGTTCCTTTGCCGCAAACGCTATCCTCCCATAAGACGCTGCTTTGTTTCCTCGTGGATACGCTGCTGATTTTTGCGTTGGTCACGGTGTCGGAACTGATGATGGGCTCTCCCGCCCGGTTGCTGCCTGTAGATTATCCAGTCGTGCTTTATGGCATTACACTGCCCTGGCTGTGCATGGTTGTCATCCGCTATCTACGTGTCAATCCATTTTTCAAGGCCTCCATTTGTGCGGCTGGCACGGGCATCTATTTCTTTTTTACGAACAGTATCCTGCACACGCTCATTGACGGCGCGCCGTTTACTCTTCCGCCCGTCGATTTAAGCGCTTGGGGCGACCCATCATTCTGGGCAAATCCGGCCTATGGAAGCGTGCAGAATGCGAATATCTGTTTTGTCGTGACGGTAGTCTGCATAGGCGTCGGTCTGCTATTTGCCGCTGGCGGCATCGCTTGGGCATTGACACGGAAGAATACAAAAAGCGCAGGAAGATCCACTGCCAAATAGAATGGCGGGGCAGGAGAGGCTGCGGCTGTAGCCGATCTTCTGCCACACAAAAAACAGGCCCGATGCGCAAATCATGCACATCGGGCTGATCTATTTATTTCTTTCGGCTGACCGGCATCCATAGCTCAACATATCCCTTTTGAGGCGTGCCGCCGTACATCTCCATCTCGGGGCCATCCGTTTTTTCAAATTCCGAAGCCGGGAGCCATTCCTGATAAAAACGCTTATACAGCCTATCCATCGGTTCCGCCATATTCCAATCTGGTATTTCTGCGGGGAATACGGCCCATGTAGCGGCCGGCACTTCAACAATTGTGTAGCCCTCCGTTCGGCTGTCCGGCGTGACAAAGCTGCACTGCATATAGGGATATGTGGTGTCGTCAACCTTCCGGTAGTTCATAATTCCATGGATCCGGCACATAGCTTGGGTAAACATGGTATCGTAAATGGGAAGCTGCACTGCACCTGCGTCCGCAAATAGTTTTTCGTAAAGCCCGCTTTGATGATTGGCATTCCACATTTCACCGGCGCTTGCATAATAGGTTTCATCGCCAACGGTTGAGATCAGGCCTTCGATGCCGAATAATTGGAACGGCTCCGTTTTCACAATGCGGTAATTCATTTCTCCAACTCCTTGTATGGTTATTTGAAAGGTGATGGGGGGAAACAGTCGCAGGGAAACGTTTGATTTTTTCGCTTCGCTTGGCGTAACGCCATGAAATGCCTGAAACGCACGCGCAAAAGAAACCGGCGAATCGTAGCCGTATTTCAGCGCTAGGTCGATCACCTTGACGCCGCTTTGCTGCAACTCAAGCGCGGCTAAAGTCAGCCGCCGCCTGCGCACATATTCGACAAGCGATAGATCAGCGATAAAGGAAAACATGCGCTGGAAATTGTATGCGGAACAGCCTGCGAGCTGGGCAAGCTTCTGATAATCCAGCTCCTCTGTGATATGCTGCTCAACGTATTCGATGGCAGCGTTCAGCCGTCTTGAAACATCCAAGTTTTCCTCCCCCTTCCTTTTAACAATAGCATACAGGGCCGACAGAATGATTTCGCAACTTTTTCTGCACAGAATCCGTGTTGTTTCTATCATACCTGTTTTTCCATGGTTTGAAAAGTGTGTTTCGATCATGGCCAGCATAAAAAATGGAAGCCTCTATCGCATCCACTTCGAATGATTCCTGATCAATTTGCGCTTCCCTTGCCGCTTTGGTATAATAGCATCAAACAAATTTTGTTTGATGCATGGTATAACCGTGTCGAACAATTTGTTTGATGCATTGAAAAATAAATGTGATTCAGGAGAATGAATGGGTATGCTTTCCAAACAGGCTGAAAAATTGCTCCCTCTCGTTCAAAAGCCGGGGCGCTATACGGGAGGGGAACTCAATTCCGTGATGAAGGAGAAAGATGAAGTGGAGATCCGCTTTGCCTTCTGCTTCCCTGATACCTATGAGATCGGTATGTCCCACCTCGGCATCAAAATTCTATATAGCCTTATCAACGCGCGTGAGGACGCCTGGTGCGAGCGTGTTTTTGCGCCGTGGACGGATATGGAGGCCCTCATGCGGGAGCGCCATGTGCCGCTCTATGCGTTGGAGAGCGGCGACCCTCTGACAGAATTCGATTTCATTGGATTTACCATGCAATATGAGCTCAGCTACACCAACGTGCTCAATATGCTTGATCTGGCCGGGCTCCCCGTGCGCGCAGAGGAGCGAAAAGCGCTTACCCCCCTGGTGATCGCGGGCGGTCCGTGCGTATGCAATGCCGAGCCCTTCGCTGAGTTTGTAGATATCTGCCTGCCGGGGGAAGGGGAGGAGGTTATGAATGACCTACTGGACCTCTTCCGGGAATACAAGGCACGCGGTGCGGATAAGGAAACGTTTTTGAAGGCCGCAGCGCGGATCCCCGGCGTTTACGTCCCGTCGCTCTATACCGTCGATTATAATGGAGATGGCACAGTGAAATCCATCCTGCCGCATGGCGGCGCGCCGGAAAAGGTGACCAAACGGATTATTTCCGATTTGGACAGGGTGTTCTATCCGAAAAAATTTGTAGTGCCATTTATCGAGGTGGTGCATGACCGCGTCACCAGCGAAATTTTCCGCGGTTGCATCCGCGGCTGCCGCTTCTGCCAGGCCGGCTTCCTCTATCGCCCGATCCGGGAGAAAAAGCCGGATACCGTTAACCGGGATTGCAAAACGCTCTGTGAATCCAGCGGCTACGATGAAATTTCCCTCTGCTCGCTGAGCACGAGCGACTACACCGGCCTGCAAAACCTTCTCAACGGCCTGTTTGAATGGACGATTGGCGACCAAGTCAATGTGTCGCTGCCCTCCTTGCGGGTGGATAATTTTTCTCCGGAGCTAATGGAGCAGATTCAGAAGGTGCGCCGCAGCGGGCTCACCTTTGCGCCGGAGGCAGGCACGCAGCGGCTGCGCGACGCAATCAATAAGAACGTGACGGAGGATGAAGTGATGCGCACCGTGCGCAGCGCTTTCGCGGGCGGATGGACGGCGGTCAAGCTTTATTTTATGCTTGGCCTTCCCACTGAAACGCTCGACGATGTGGCAGGCATCGCCCGGCTTGCCCAGCGGGTGGTGGATGCTTACTATCAAAACCCCAATAAGCCAAAGGGCAAGGGCGTGCAGGTGAGCATCAGCGTCGCCTCCTTCGTGCCAAAGCCCTTTACGCCTTTCCAGTGGGAGCCGCAGGATACGATTGAGATGCTTCATCAGAAACAGCGCCACTTGAAGGAGAGCGTGACCTCCCGCAAGATCAAAGTCAGCTGCCACGATGTGCAGACGAGCTTCCTGGAGGGTGTGTTTGCGCGCGGCGACAGGCGCCTCGGAAAAGTGCTCGAATGCGCGTGGCGCAAGGGCTGCAAATTTGACAGCTGGGATGACCAGTTTCATTTTGACCTCTGGGAGGAGGCGTTTCAGGAGTGCGGGATTGACCCGCTGTTTTATACCAACCGCCGCCGCTCGTTTGACGAGGTGCTTCCCTGGGATCATATGGATTATGGCATCCGCAAGGAGTTCCTGATGCGTGAAAATGAAAAAGCGCACCAGAGCATGACCACGCCGAACTGCCGCGAACAGTGCGCAGGCTGCGGCACAAACCGTTTGAATGGGGGCAAATGCGATGCGCTGTGTTAGAATCTGGTTCGCCAAGGAGGGCAAAGTGAAATATATCTCCCACCTCGATGTGATGCGCTGTATGTCGCGCGCCGTGCGCCGGGCCCGGCTGCCGCTGTGGTATACGGAGGGCTTCAACCCCCACCCCTATATGATGTTCGCCCTGCCGCTCTCCCTGGGATTTTCGAGCCAATGCGAATCCATGGATATCCGCATCGAAGGGGAGATGACGGATGCGGATATTGCGGGGCGTATGCGCGATGTGATGCCGGAGGGGCTGCGGCTTCTCTCCGTACGGGAGCCGGTGATGCAGCCGTCGGAGATCGCCTTTGCGGATTACCGGGCCCAGCTCTGCTTTGACGCCCCGGAACTGGCGGCGGGCTTTCTCCATGGTGCGGGCGCGGCCTTGGCAGGGGAGAGCCTAATCGTGCAGAAGCCCGGCAAATCCGGCCGTAAAAAGGTGATGAAGGAGATTGACCTGCTGCCGCTGATCGCAAGCTGTTCGATGGAACAGAAGGAGCGTGCCGTTCTCCTGAAGCTGATCCTCCCGGCGGGCAATCAAACGAATATTAGCCCGGCTCTTTTGCTGGATGCGCTGGAGGAAAAGGCGGGCGTGCAGGACGTGGGGAGAGAGATCACCCGCCTCGAGCTGTTAACGAAGGATTTGCAGATGTTTGAATAGGCGTTTCAGCCGCCCGTAAAAAACGATATAGAAAAAAACGGCGTTTCCGGCGGCCTTTCAGCCATTGGAAGCGCCAATCTGATTCGCGGGTCAAGGTTGATAAGGATTGTGAAGCAGCAAGCCGCTGCCGCTTGCGAAAATTTGGCCGGAGTGTCCTGATAGCTTTTTTATATTTTAAAAAGGTAGGCATAGACTATTTTTGATCGATGTTTAGCGGAGGTGCACTTTGGAGGATTTTCTAGAATTTATAGAGCACATCAATAACGGGCAGCAACGCGCCCGCACACAAGAGGTTTTGGAATGGGTTAAAAGTCAATTTCCAAATTTAGAGGCCAGGATTGCATGGAATCAACCTATGTTTACAGAGCACGGCACATTTATCATTGGCTTCAGCGTATCCAGCAAGCATCTGGCAGTTTCGCCTGAGCGCGCAGGGATGGTCCGGTTTACGAATGAAATCACCAAGGCGGGCTATAGCCAAAGTAAAATGTTGTTTCGTATCAGATGGGAGGAACCTGTAAACTATATTTTGCTGGATCAAATAATCCGCTTTAATTGCATAGATAAGGCAGAATGCAAAACCTTTTGGAGAAAATAATTGCGCCGATTTGGCGAAACGCTTATGCTGATTGATAGGCGACAAGGCTCTTTAATACAAAAATAAAGTCTTGAAACCATTCAAGTTTCAAGACTTTATTGGTCGGAGTGACGGGACTTGAACCCATGGCCTCTTGGTCCCGAACCAAGCGCGATACCAAACTTCGCCACACCCCGGTGTCGCAAGCGACATTTTAGATTATATACGAAGCCTCAGAAAAAATCAAGGCTTTTTTGAAAAAAAACCGGGGAAACGGCGCATGTCTTTATTCCATATCAAAAACCACGGCCTCGATTGCCTGGGCAATTTCCGCTGTTGTCAGCCTGGCAACACCAAGCGAATCCAGCATTTGATCCGTTTGCGTTTCGGTAGTGTCCAAATAGCGAAAGTTGAGGTTTTTCATCGCGTTTTCCAGCACGGCAGCCTCTTCCGGCGTGTTTTCCGGCTGTCGGCGCTCCAGTTCGAGCAGCTGCATCGTAATGGCCAAAGCCTGTGCCTTGGTGAAAAGCGCATTGGACGCCTCCTGCTGAAATTCAATCACCTTGTTGAGCGTTCTCATACTTTAAAAATCCTCCTGTTTTGATATCTTACCATGCCATCTGCTTTTTCGGAAGGAAAGGCGGATGAGCCGGGTTTCGCAAGAGTGGCAGGTATATTTCAGTTGCTTCCGGCGTAGAGATGAAAGTGGCGGTATGGAAGGTTTTACAAAGGCAAAATCGAAAAATAGACGCTGCTGTTTCTGCTATTCTTAAAGAACATAGTTTTGGATGCAAAAAACAGCTGCACAGGCTAATATGGCTTGGAGGGCTATTTCCGCAGGGAGCCCCCACATGAATTTCCGGTGCAGCGTTTTATGCCGGATGGCCCGCATGGTCAAATACATTGCGAGCGCTCCGCCAGCCAAGCCAATCAGCATCAGCGTCCGTTCGGGAATTCGCCGCTCATGCTGCTTAGCGCGTTGTTTATCATGAATGGTGAGAAAAATGGCCAGCAAAGAGATAGCAATCAGATAAGCGCCGAGCGCACAGAGAAACGCCGTCATAGCGATTCGCCATCCTGTGCGACGGCCTTTCCCTGTTTCAGCAGGTGGAAGCGGCTGTTTGTGAGAAATGCGGCGTTGCCATTTTCAAAGGCTTTGGCGGCGTTTTCTTCGAGTTCAAACACGCTGGCGCATTGTGGGCAAACAGCGAAATAACGGCTGTGAAAGGAACGCACCGGAATTTCCATCACTTTAAAAAGCTCAAAGCTGTTGAAAATGCGCATCTTCACGGCCTGCCTGCAAGCAGGACATGCAATTGCCGGGCTGGATCCGGTTGGTTTGATTTTGCTGTGAAAACGAGCTGGTGAAAACATGAGGCTTTCCTCCGTCCAAATCATTTTGGGAAGCTTTCTCTTATCGTATTCGTATTTTGAGATTCTGTCAAGGCGGAGGGTAAAATTATGATGGGGAAAAGGGGAAAAGATTGCATGAAACATTTGGCTGCCTCCCTGCTTACCTGTTTAATGCTGTGCTGCATACTTGCCTCCTGCGGAGCTCCGCCAGAGGGGGAAGAAAGCAGCGTGCCTTCTGGGGAGGCACTTTCCCTCAAGGCGCAGGAGCCGGGCAGTGATGAAGCGCCGCAGAAGGAGATGCGCGCGGTGTGGATTACCTACTACGAAATCTCCATGAAAGCGCAAAATGGCGGAGATGAATCGCTGTTTTATCAAAAGGTGGATGAGATGTTTAGCCGTGTACAAAACGCGGGGTTTAATACGGTCATCGTGCAGGTTCGTCCGTATTCAGACGCCTTTTATCCCTCAAGGATTTTTCCCTGGAGCGCTTATCTGACCGGCACCCAGGGAAAGGACCCCGGCTACGATCCGCTTGCCATCCTGGTTGAGCGAGCGCATGCGCACGGGCTTTTCATCCATGCATGGTTCAACCCATACCGCGTTTCTTACAATCCGGATTTTGCACTTCTCTCCAAAGACAATCCGGCACGCAAATGGAAAGAGGATGCGGATAAAACCAATGACGGCTGGCTGATCGTTTTGGAAAATGGGATTTATTATAACCCCGCCGTACCGGAGGTGCAGCGCATGATTATCGACGGCGTGCGGGAAATCGTCGAACAGTATGAGGTGGACGGCGTGCATATGGACGACTACTTTTACCCGTCTACCGAGGAAAAGATCGATCAGGCGCAGTACGATCGCTATGTGAAAGACGGCGGGCAGTATTCCCGCGCCGCGTGGCGGCGTGAGAATGTAAACACGTTTGTCAGCGGCCTGTATGCGGCAGTGAAGGCGATCCGCCCGACGGTATCGGTCGGGATCAGCCCCGCGGGCGATATTGAAAAGAACCGGGAGGAGTTGTATGCAGACGCCGCCCGTTGGGGCGGGGAGGAAGGCTATGTCGACTACCTCATGCCACAGCTTTATTATGGCTTTGAAAACAGCGCGAGCCCCTTTGAAAAAACTGCCCGGCAGTGGGCGAATCTAATCCGGTGTGATAGCGTCAAGCTATATGCAGGGCTGGCGATCTATAAAAGTGGTGAGGAGGATCAATATGCCGGCCCGGAATCCGATCAAAAGCAGGGGCCACGGTATGAATGGATCAACCATAGCGATATCATTTCCCGTCAGGTGGCTTGGGGCCGGAAAACGCAGCCGTATGCCGGATTTGCCCTGTATTCCTATCAATATTCGTTCGGGGATTCACGCTCTAAACAGTTGCAAAAAGAATGGAACGCATTGAGCGCTTTGCTGGAAAACAAAGAAAAATAAAAGAGTCTGCAAAAATGTTGTAAAAAAAGGAAAATGCAAGGTTTTGCCTTGACAAGCGAAGCAGGCTCGTCCTATGATAAAAAGGATCGAATGGAATGACAGCATGTGCATGACATAGAAAAATAACAGGATGGAAGATTGGGGGCAGGGGTGTGAAGAAACTGCGGAAGGAACAATGGATTTCATTCGGCCTATTTATCTGTGTGCTTGGCATCGTGGCAGGCTGTACGGCTTTCAGACATTTTGCTGGGGCAGAAACCCCGCAGGGGGGCGGAGACCTCAACGTGCTGGCGCAGAGCGAGGGGGAAACGCAGCAGGTATCCCCACAGGTGAAAAAAAGCCTGCCGCGTGGCGCGGGCGCTTGGCTAACGGCAGGAGTGGATTTTCCCGTAAAATCCTCTGCGGAAAAAGCGCGCAGCGGGATTGACAGCGTGCTTGACCGCGCGGCGGAATATGGGGCTGCGGTTGTATTTCTCGACGCGATACGCAGCGGAGAGGCGGTGCAGGCCGGTTCTCTCGATACACTGCGCTACGCGATTGGCAGCGCCTCGGCAAAGGGCTTTCAGCCGGTAGTATGCGTTCCGGCCGCAGATGTGATCCGGATCGGCAAGGATGGAATCACACTGGCTCCAGAGGTTTTATCCGCGCTGTGCCAGAACTATCAGGTGGAGGTTCTGCTGCTGTCCGGCTGGAGGGAGCTTTCGTTTGAGCCTTGGGGAGCCGCCGTTGTTGAGAAGCAGGAAGCGCTGACCAATGCGGTGCAGCAACTGCGCAGCGCAGCGGAAAAAGCGGCGCCGGGCATTGTGTTCGGCGTAGAATCGTCGCTGGTTTGGTCGAATGAGGCGAGCGGAACCAAGGCCTCCTATGAGAGCCTAAAAAACGGCTTTGCCGATATCAAGGGCTGGATGGAGAAGAAACTGGCGGATTTCATTTATCTTTCCTCTGCGTCGCTCACAACGGATCACAACGTCCCCCTGGAAACAGCGGCCGCATGGTGGAATCAGGCAGCGGTTGATACGGAAACGGCGCTCTATATGGAGCACAAGGTTTCCAGTGGCCTTGCAAGCGAGGAAAATGGCGTTTTGCCGGACGAGCTTGCCGTCCAGATGGGGATTGTGGCGAAAAATAGGGCCTTTTTCGGCAGTGTGCTGGATTCTATTTCCGCGCTCGAACAAGCGGAGTATGGGGAAAACGCTTTTGTTAAGAATTATTTGACAGGCGGTGTCGAAAAGGTCAAAAAAGAGGCAAAACTCTCTATTTTAAATTATATCGATCTCAAATTCACAGCGAAAAAGGACAAGCTTACATTCCTCGGCACAAGCGTTCCCGGAACGGAAATCACCTGCAATGGACAAAAAGTGAAGCAATCCCCCTTTGGCTGCTTTACATATCCTGTCAATTTAAAAAAAGGGGAAAATACCATCCTGTTCCGCCAAGGGGATCAGGAGCTGAAGTATACGATTCTCTTCGACGAAACGCTGATCCGCTCCGTGGCGCCGTCAGCGGCCACCTATGCCAGCGGCGGTTCCAAGCTGGAAATCACGGCGATTGCAGTGCGAGGCGCCAGCGTATCCGCCAAAATCAACGGCGTTACTGTGCAGATGAAGCCGGGCGGCGGGGATGAAGAGGAGCCGAAGAAAGAGGATTCCAACTTTATTTCTTATATCGGCATCTATACGCTGCCCCAAAGCCGGGCGGATGCGCGCAATATCGGCAGCTTTACCGTATCTGTCACCTACGATGGGCGCACTGCCCAGATGAAGGGCGGCAGCGTGACAATCAATGCGAAACCGCCTGAAATTGATATTCCGATTGTAACGCCGGATACGCCTGCTGCTCCCGACTCCACCGGCCCCGATGATACGACCTCACAGGGCGGGGCCGACACGAAGCCAAATACCAAGCCTGATGACACAACGGGCGGCGGCTCGGCAGATGATTATTTTGCCAAGCAGCTTACCCCTTACCAATCGAATGGTGTGCCGGGTTTTGCCCGCATGTGTGAGGTGACTTCAGACGATGCGGAAACGTTGCCGGGTAACACCTCCAATGATGCCTGCGGCCCAACCTATGTGCCAATTTTGAAAGGGACTTTTGATTATATCATTGAGGAGACGAGCTATAACGGCAACCTTTATTACAAGCTGAAATCCGGCCGCCGCGTTTACCGGGAGGATGTTAAGGAGATAAAAAAAGGTTATTCGATGCCAAGCAATTCCGTGAAGGTGAAATCCTCTTCCACAAAAGGCGATACCAATATCACACTCTATACCAAGTGGAAGGTGCCGGTCGATGTGGCTTTTACGCCGCAGAAATACGTCAACAGCTCTGATAACCGGCCCTATGCGGTTAACAGTTTCACTGCACAGAGCGTGGATTTCATTTTCAACTATACCGCGTCGGCCAGCGGCAGCGTGAATCTGTCGGGTAGCAATGCGTTCAGCAAGGCGGAATGGATTGTTGATAAGAAGAATTTGAAAACGACCCTGCGCCTGCATCTCAAGCGCACTGGCTCCTTCTATGGCTATTCCATGAAATATAATGCGGATGGTTCCCTGACGATTTCGTTGAAAAACAGCGAAGGCACTTCCCTGAGCGGCTACACGATCATGTTGGATGCAGGCCACGGCGGCTCAGACCCAGGTGCGGGCAGTTCTGCCGGGTGGGAAGCGCCCGCAACACTTGCTATTGCCAAAAAGGTGCAGCAGAAGCTGCAATCAGCGGGCGCGGCTGTCATCATGACCCGCTCAGGCGATAGCTATGTGTCCCTGGAAACCCGGCGCGATGCGATCCGCTCCAAAAAGCCGGATCTGTTCATCAGCATCCACTGTGATGCAGCGGACACAAGCAGCGCAATGGGAACCACCGGCTTTTATTACACGCCCTATTCTTATGGCCTTGCGGATTCGATCCATGACCGCCTGGTCAGCACCTGGCGGGATCAGATCTATAAAGGGACGAGCGTAACGGTATCCAAAATTGACCGCGGCACCCGCTTTTATCCCTTCCGCGTGAACCGTGTGCAGGAGTGCCCATCGGTGCTCATTGAATATGGCTTTATCACCAACGCAAACGACCGCAAAGCACTGCAAGACGGCGCAAAGCAGGATTTGCTCGCGCAGGCTACGGTCGATGGAATTAAGGATTTTCTCAAGGCAAGGGGATAAGAAGATGAGAAAAAAACAGGGCCGGTGGTAAATGCTACCGGCCCTGTTTGGCATAGTTAGACGAACGGAATTTTCTTCTATCCCAAATCAACAAACCGTTCTATCTTCATTTTTAAATGATATTTCTGCCGAAGCGCCGCTATCTGTGCCATCATTTCCGACTTGTGGTGCAGATCAATTGCCTCCTGATCTTTCCATCTGTCAATGAGCAAAACCGATTCTGAATCATCCATTGGGAAATAATATTCATATTTTTCATTCCCCGCCTCGGCACGAACTGCATCAACAATTCCCTCTGCCGTCATCTCTTCTACAAATTTTCGAGCGTTTCCATTTTTTCCGGAATATAAAATGTTCACGGTGATACTCATTGCATCCTGCTCCCATCTTCCTTTTATTGTTTTAAATTGCAATTGCTTCGTCAAAGAGGAGCCGCCCAGCGTTAAGCTGTTTTTATTTTAATCGCCGCCTTTGAGAATGTCAAACGCCATGGAGTCCACGATTGATTTTGAAAAGAAAGAAGGCCATATCGATGACCATTCGAAAAGCGATTCGGCAGGATCTTCCATTCCTGCTTTCTCACGACAGGCACATTGCCGCAGACGAAATCCGATCTGTCGTGTCTCTCGGCAGGATGCTTGTTCTGGAAGAGAAGGAGCACATCATCGGCTGGTTGCGGTGGAATTTGTTCTGGGATAACACTCCGTTTATGAATATGCTGTACGTTCTGGAAGGGGAGCGGGGAAACGGCCGCGGCAGGCAGCTCGTTTCCCATTGGGAAGCGTTGATGAAAGCTAAAGGGTATCCGCTTGTAATGACTTCGACCCAGTCAGACGAAACCGCCCAGCATTTTTATCGGAAGCTTGGCTATGTAGACGCCGGAGCGTTGCTTTTGCAGGATGAGCCGCTTGAAATCATTTTGACGAAGGCTTTGCGGTGAAATGATAGCAAGCTCCTATTCTACTTGGCGAAAGGGCTTTTATAATAGCTTCAAACATTTTATTTGAAGCAAGAGCGTTTTTACACATATGGTAAATAGCCTCACGAATCTCGAGCTTCGGAAAACATCGAATCATCGAGTGGAAAAGACAAATTTTTCTGCTTTTTTTTGACGAAGGTGCGCAAAATAAAGCGGAGGAGAAAGAGGAATGGGGAGCAACGGATATTGACGTAATCCGCCATCCATGTAAGAGCGTTTGGAAACCTTTTGAGAGTGTTTGCATTTTACTGTACTTTTTTATAACAGCATGGTATAATATTTTACAAAGAATTTGCTATAACTAAGTTGAAAATAGCCAAAATTTATTATGCGTAATATTTGTATCGGTGTATCAAGAAAATCCGGGGGATCATGCAGCTGGAGGAGCGGCTAAGGTGCTGCAAGTCTCCGTTATCCTCTATGCCCCAATGCCTAAGACGCTCGGGCCAGAATACCGGGGCAGTGCTTTTTGCCTTTTCAGCTGGTGGCAGGATTGCATCAGTGTAGAGGGGTACACATCGGTTTTTAGCACTGTGGCCGCGCCCCTGGCTGCGTTATCCTCCTTGCTTTCCGGCAAGGAAAGCTGCGTCGTCTGCCTTGCCAGAAGCACGGCCACAGGCTGAAAACTCCAAAGGACCGTCAAGGCGTCCCAGACGCAGGATGACAAGGCCGCAGGGCGACGGCTGGCTGTCGCCAGTCGAGCCCGAGAACGCAGTCAGCATGCGTTTGGGCACGCCCTGACGGCGATGTTCCCACTGTACACTGATGCTTTCGTCCGATGATAACAAAATAGGATTAATTTCATAAATGATAGCGGAAGCTGCGTTCCTGCCATTTGTCTGGGCGGCGTATGGCGAATTCCGCAGAAAGGGATCGTCATAAATGAGTTGCCGGAAAGTTGTGATCATAGACGATGAGCCAATCATCTGTAATCTCATCAAGCGATTGGGCGAATGGGACAGATTAAATCTGGAAATTGTCGGCTCTGCCACAGATGGGCTGGAAGGGTATCGGCTGATTCGGGAGCTGCACCCGGATATTGTCCTTCTGGATATCCGTATGCCCGGATTGGATGGGCTTGAGCTAATTGAAAAATGCTCTGAAGAAAAGCTGACTTCCCGGTTTATTATCATCAGCGGCTATCAGGAGTTTGAATATGCGAAGAAGGCCATACATTTTAATATTTCGGATTATCTGGTGAAGCCGATTGACAGGGAGGAGCTCAACATGGCCCTGAAAAAGAGCTGCCTTGCCATTGAAGAGGCACAGCAGAAGCAGACAGCTCTCCAGAGCCTACAAATGACGATAAAAGAAAAAAATATGCACCTGTGGCGTGCGTTTTTTGAGAAGATCATTAAAGGGGAACCTGTTCCCAATTTCCCGGATTCCTACACCGGTGAGCCGTGGCCGGCGGGCGCATTTCCCTCGGTATGTATCGGCGTTGTCAAGCTGGAAGCGCCGTGGGAGAATAAGGAGCTGTGCGAGCAAAAGCTGCTTCAGCATTTCACCTCCCTTTGGGAGGAGCGAATGGCCCCGTATTTGCGCCGGTGCGGCTATGCGCAGCTAGAGGGCGACATTATTTTCCTGACAGCGCTGGAAAGGGAAGAGCATGAGCCCTTTCGGAAATTGGCAGATACAGCGGCGAGGCTGATGGATCGATATATCCAGGCCTATGATGGCTGCCATGCCACGGCAGGTCTCAGCTTCTGCAAGGCAGAGGCCGGGCTGCTGACGGAGTGCTTGCGCCAGGCAAGGTTCAGCCTGAATTGCAGATTCCTCAATGAGCGCGGCTCGGCCTATTTATACAGTGAGATTTCCAGCAGCTTTGTGGCGGAGCTTCTGCCTGTTTTGACCGACGATTCATGGGGGGAGAAGCTGCGCCTGGCCTTTACGAATCTTGACAGCAGCGCTTTCAAGCGCTTGCTGGCCTCCATATATGTTGGGGATGTTGGCATTCAGGGCGTCAAAAGCAGGCTGGCGCTGCAACGCTTTTCCAACGAGCTGTTTTCTGTTGCCGGGAGCTTTGGCGAGTTCGATCAGGCTGCTGAGGAAAAGCGGAACTATACCAATTGGCTCTGTGAAACGGTCGAGAAGCCGAAGCAGCTGTATGAGGAGGCTGGGCGTATCTTAGAGAAGCAGTTTTCACGTTATCTCGAGAGCCAGATGATGTGGAACGACCGGCATGTGCGCGCCGCGCTGCGGTATATCTCCGCCCATTTCTCTGAAGATATCCAATTGGATGATCTTGCGGCGGCGGTCGGGTTGAATCCGGCATATCTGTCGGGGCTGCTGAAAAACAAAACGGGGATGACCTATTCCGAGCACCTGCTCAAGGCTAGGATGGAGCGGGCAAAGGAGCTGTTGGCGGGCTCCAACGCTATTGTAAAAAGCGTATGCTATGAGGTTGGGTACCGTGATGTAAAATATTTTTCCAGGCTTTTCCGCCAATATACGGGAGTGAATCCGTCCATCTATCAAAAAATGCATAGTATTCTCTAGCTGCTTGACGGGCTTAGCTGCGCTTGCAGCAGGGTTGCTACGGTTGTTTTTTATAGCGGCCGTGACGGCCGCCTTTGCAATTCGGATAGCTGTTTGGAATATAGACAAGCGCGGCCCTAACTTATAGAATTGGAAGAATATCGGCATGAAACGAAAGCATCGCACGGGAATCAAAATTGTTGCGGCGTTGGCCGTCCTATCTGGCTCCGGGCTGTTGGCAGCCATTTTATTTTTGTGCCGTGGAGAGTGGCTCCCCGGCCTGCTGCTTTTTTGCACAACCGCAATCCCCAGCGCAGGGCTGCTGATCTGGTTGATCTTTCCGCTGCTGCGCATTTCGAAACGCATTGCAGGGACCGGGATCCATCCAGATCTCACGCAGGCAGGAATCCCTGCGGATCCTTTTGAGATGCTGCTATATGATAACTGGGTGGATGCGGCCGCCCGATTTAAGCAAAACCTGGAAGAAGAATACGATAACAGGGAAATCGCAAGTCAGATCAAATTTTCTATGCTTCAGCATCAGATCAATCCGCACTTTCTATACAACACACTGGATTCCGTCCGCGGCCTTGCGTATGCGGAGGGGGCTGACAGCGCCGCTGAGATGGCGGAGGCTCTTGCGGCGTTTTTTCGGTACAGCATCAGCCACAGCGACGATATCGTCTCGCTGGGCAAGGAACTCAACAATATAAAACGATATTTTGTCATTCAGGGTTACCGGTTTTCCAAGCGCTTTTCTCTGGTGGTGGATATCTCTGAGGATGATATTGCTATCTGGGGATATCCTATCCCAAAACTGATGATACAGCCATTGGTAGAGAATGCGGTATTCCATGGGCTTGAGAAAAAATCTGGAAAGGGAAGCGTGACGATCTCAACCTCCCGCACACAAAGGCGTTTATATTTGTACGTGGTCGATGACGGTGTGGGAATGAGTCAGGAGAAAATGCGGGAAATCAATCGTGCTATCTATGCCGAGACAAATTCCTCCCCTGCCGGCAGCTCCGGCGGGGGAACGGGGATTGCCCTGCGGAATATCAACCGCCGGATACAATATTTATATGGGAAGGAGTTCGGCCTGAATTTAGAAAGCACAGAGGGGTTTGGAACTCAAATTGAGATCGCGCTGCCCTGGCCGCCTCCCAAAGAGATGGAGAAGCAATGATGGAAAAGGAAGCTCTGCGCGTTGAAAACGCCTGCGGCCGTTTTTTAAAGCTCGCTGTGCTGGATCATTTCAATTTCAGCGCAAACAGCGGTGAGATATGCTGCCTGTTTGGGGCGCATAATGCGGGTAAAACCGTATTTATGCAGCTCCTGGCGGGAAAGCTGGCGGGCGAATGGAGTATGCGGCTGCTGCTTGACGGCGTCGATGTGCATTGGAGCCCCGGCAATAATCCTGTGGCTGCTTTGTTTGCGTTTATATGGGATGAAAGCCGCCTGCTGCCGAACTTTTCGGTGGCAGAGAATTTATGCATATTCGGGCAGGTTCCGCTTTGGAAGCTGTATATTCGGAAAAGCAACTATGAAAGCCAGACGCGCCACATGCTTAAGCAGTATGGCCTGGGCGGTATTGATGCCCGCAGGAAAGTAGGGCAGCTTAGTCAGGCGCAGCGCATTCTTCTGGAGATTATCCGTTATGCCATGCATGGAGCCAGATTCTTTTTTTTGGATTGCCTGTCCCTGTTTCAGCATAGCGCGGATATCGCAGCGCTTGAGAGGCTTTTGAAAAAACTGGCCGCAGAAGGAAAAACGGTCGTCCTGCTTTCAAACCGTGCGGACAAGCGGCTGTTTTTTGCCGACCGCTTTGTCATCATGCGCAGCGGCGCCAGAGTAAAAACGGTAAGCAGGGAAGAAGTAACAATTGATTTGTTGAAGGCCTATGGGGAATTGGCGCAGTATTCTGCGGAAACAGAGGAGCCTGCTCTTTTTCAGGAGCAGGGCACGGCTGTTCTCACGGCGCGGCAATTGACGGTGCTCGACCGGGCGTGCTCCTTTGAAGCGTGCCGAGGGCGCTTGACGGGAATCGTCTGCCCGGATGAACGCTACGCAGAATGCCTGATGCGGGGCTTTGATTCGGGCAAATTTACAGCCGTTTCCCTTCGCTTTATGGGGGCGGAATATGCCGAGAAGACTATGCGCTGGAAATCGCTCAGGCGGATATGCGCGGTGAAGAGCCTATTGGCGGAGAAGACGATTATCCCCAATTTCAGCGCGCTGGATAACATCTATATTTCTTCCGCCTGGATGGGTAGCCGCTTCCCTAGGCTTCGTAAAAGCGTCAGGCAGCTTGTTGCGCAGGAGGAAAAAGATCTGCTCCGTCAGGCAGAACAGGCGATGGAAGAGCATCGGGAGGAGCCTCTGCTGAATTTACGGATCCTTGCAAAACGGGCCGTATTGATGCAATGCCTGCTGATTGTACTGGATCGCCCTACACGTGGACTTGATGAAAATGGCTGCAAAGAGCTTCAGGAGATCCTACTGGACCTTGCAAATCACGGAATGGCGGTCGTTGTATTGGATACCAGGAAACGGAATCTGAGAGACCTTTGCAGTGAGGTAGCTGAATTTTAACCGGAGGAACTCCCAGGGTAAAAAACACGTTTGCGCTCATAATACGCGCTGTGGGTGGCTGCCCTGAGCCTTTTGAAAGCCGCGCCCACAAGGCGCGGCTTCCTATATTGTTAAGAGCTTGCCTGATGGTCAGGCAGGCTCTATGTTCATACTGATTTTGATACAAAAGAAAAAGCCCTCTCCGGGGCAAAAGCCGCCGAAAAAGGCTTGAAATAAAGGCTTCCGAGGTCATGTGCTGACTTTGGAAGCCCTTGTTTTATGTGTTTAGTTGTCCTGCTGCCGCCCGGCAATATGGTGGGGTGTCAGCCTTGCGGTGTAGTGATTTTGGAATAATTAAAAGGTGGGGCAAAATTAAAAGGTTATAATCTTGTCTAATTTCACTTCGAATGTACAGTAAGATTTCCATATGATGAACCCCGATAGAATCAAAATAGGTATCAGTAAATATCAATAAATATCATAAAAGGACTTGAAAGGCGATGAGGTTTATGCTATAATTAGAGTGTATTTTTGTGCCCACGCAGCGTTTATGAGGTGACTACTATGAATAAAAAAACAGATGACAATTACATCAGTCTTGAAGATGCGGCTGAATATTTGAACATCAAACCAGTGACCCTAAGAAAATGGATAAAACAAAAGGCAGACCTTCCAGCACATCAGATTGGGCGCTTATGGAAGTTCAAACGCTCCGAATTGGATGCATGGGTAAGCAGTGGAAAAAGCGCCACAAAATAAATTGCGATGGAAAGGGCTGTTTGTTATGGCTGAAATAACAATGTATAACCAAGATTGTATTGCTGCGATGCAGCAAATCGACACAGAATCTATCGATTTGATTGTCACTGATCCTCCGTATAATCTTGGAAATTTTATGAAAAATAGAGATACAAATCTAAAGAAAATGAGAGATAATTTTTTCGGATCTGCTGGGTGGGATGACATGGAATTTGACGAGTGGTCAAAATCTATGGACGACTTTTTCAAAGCATCTGCTCGCGTAATGAGAAAAGGTGGTGCCATGATTATGTTTATGGCAATCATCAAGGTAGAAACTATAATACAGCTTGCAGAGAAGCACGGCTTCTATTACAAGACAACAGGAATATGGCATAAAACAAATCCTATGCCACGAAATATGAATTTGCATTTTGTAAATTCTACAGAAGCATGGATTTATTTTACATACAAAAAAAAGACAGGCACATTCAATAATGGAGGTGCTATGTTTCATGATTTTATTGAAACTTCAGTGACCCCAAACGGTGAACGAAAGTATGGAAAGCACCCTACCCAAAAACCAGAGGGGCTTATTCAACATTTTGTTGAAATACTCTCCAATCCAAAAGACACTGTACTCGATCCCTTTATGGGCAGCGGTACAACGGGAGTAGTTGCGAAAAGAACCGACCGCAACTTTATTGGAATTGAACTGGATGAGGACTACTTCAAAATTGCTCAGGAAAGGATTCAGGAGGCGTGACGATGAAGCCAAAGGTAATAGATTTATTTGCCGGGGTTGGAGGTTTGTCTCTTGGATTTGAAAACAGCGGCTTTGATGTAGTTCTTGCGAACGAGTATGATCCCTCGATTGCTGCGGCATATGAGGAAAACCATAAGAGAACGAAAATGATCTGCGGCGATATCACTTTACTTGATCTGCAGAAGACATTTTCTGATTATGCGGGGAAAGTTGCCGTGATAATTGGGGGACCTCCCTGCCAAGGATTCTCTCAAAAAGGACAGAGAAAGACCATTCATGATGAAAGGAATTTTTTGTTCAAATACTTTGTAAAGGTAGTAGAACTTGTACGACCGCGCTACTTTGTGATGGAGAACGTTCCTAACCTATTGACAGCTGAAGGCGGCTACTTCCGAAAAGAAATTGAAGAACTATTCAACTCAATGGGATATCAATTAAAAATGGGAGTTCTAAACGCATCGGATTATGGTGTGCCGCAAAACAGGCGAAGGGCCGTGATAATCGGGAAGCATGGTGGTGAAGCTCCTAACCTACCTGCGGCAAAAAATGTTAGCGTTACGATTTGGGATGCAATAAGCGATTTAGCATATCTGAATTCTGGAGAAGGTGAAGAAACTCAGAGTTATCGTAATGAGCCCCAAAGTGAATACCAGAAAAAACTTCGAGCAGGAAGTACAATGCTTCATAATCATGTGGCTACAAAGCATTCGCCGTTGGCGCTGGAACGTTTAGCGATGATTCCTCCTAACGCCGGGAAAGAAGTATTGCCCGAAGAACATTTGACAAAATCCATCTATAGCGGGACATGGACACGAATGCGGAAGGATGAGATTTCTGTTACTATTACCACAAGGTTTGATACACCATCCTCTGGAAAGTTCACGCATCCATTCCTTAATCGCGCCATAACTGTAAGAGAAGCGGCAAGGATACAATCGTTTCCTGACACTTTTCGGTTTGTCGGGAATAAAGGGTCGCAAATGAAACAGGTGGGCAATGCAGTTCCACCATTGTTAGCAGGTGCGATTGCTGAAGTAATAATGAATGACATAGAGGAGGACGCAAACAATGAACAGGCCTGATAATATTCTCGCATACGATGAGATGGACTTGAAGCTGGGAATTAAGTCATCTCTTCCGCACGTCAAAAGCACTCTCGCCTTGGCAATATTACTTTGGGAGTGTTCAGATCATCCTGCTGAACTCATTTATTCGGAGCAGAATGCGGACGAAACTGTAATGGCCAGTCAGCTTGAGCAATGGGTAATTGATTATTTGGCAGATATTTGTGAGGAAGAACGAATATCACCAGATGACCTGATTACTGGCCTCAATAAAAACCAGCTCTTCAAATCACAGATGGAAGCCTTGATGGTGGCTTTTGAATTGGTGTGGAAACTCGCAAAGGTAAACTTTGTTGATACTACTAAAGCGGCAAGTGCGGAGAGAACTGGCGGAGTTCGTTTTCCAAAGAAACTCACCTACTCTGTTAACATTGATATTATCCATAGCGTCATAAGTGGAAATGAAAGTGCATTTCTTCGGGTTCTATTGGCGTGGACTGGTTTTAATGTCGATGCCGATCCGGAGTGCGAAAAGACATTGATTTACTTGCTGACGGCTCTTTCAGAAGGTGCTGTTTTCAAACTTTCAGATGGAACCAAGGATGTTATCTTTAACCAAAACAGCATCTATCGAAAGTTGTTGGAAACAGCAGATGCCGTAGATGTAAATGGTGATAAGGAAGCGAAGGGACCGCTCCGCATTCTAAAGTCGCTCTTGTCTGAAGGAATGAATCCGTATCTTCAGTATTCCAATGGTACGGTTACCATTGCTACTCCGAACAGCGAAAAAATTGAGGATTACCAAAAGCGTGTCGACACACTCCTTCGTTTGAATGCAACAAAAGTAATTGGCCTTGAGGATTTAGATGCAGATACTGAGGGAATTGCACTTGATGATCTGGAAGAGTCCCGCATCAATTCTGGCACTAATATCCTTTTGTACGGTGTTCCGGGGTCTGGAAAAAGCTGGACTATTGAGCATGAGTATTGCAAAGTTGACAGCTATGTAGAGCGCCTTGTATTCCATCCAGATTACACATACTCGGATTTCGTTGGGCAGATTTTGCCGGATGTTGACGATGAAGGCCTTGTGACATATAAGTTTATGCCAGGACCGTTTACGACTATTATGCGTGATGCCTATAGGAATCCGACACAGGAATACATTCTGATAATTGAAGAGATTAATCGCGGAAATGCACCTGCAATTTTCGGAGAGGTATTCCAGTTATTGGACAGAACATTAGAACCAAAGAAGGATCGCGAGGTCGTATATCCTGCTGGCACGAGTGAGTACGGAATTACAAATCGATATATGGCAACGGTGATTTATGGCGATGGTGGGCATAAGGTGCGCATCCCGTCCAATCTCTCAGTTATTGGGACAATGAATACTTCCGACCAAAATGTATTCACGCTTGACACGGCATTTCAAAGACGATGGAATATGCGCTTAATAGAGAATACTTTCGAGAATGTTCGTCCTTCTTTGGCGAACGCCAAGATTTTGGATACAGAGGTTACCTGGGAAACCTTCTGCACGACCATTAATAAGCTCGTGGTTGGAAACAGAGCAAAGATGGCATCCGCAGAGGATAAGAGACTCGGTGTATATTTTGTCCATGAGAGCGATCTTGAATTTGATGATAGGGCTATTTCTCCTGATAATGATCTCCGTGGCGAGTATAATGTTCTTTTGAAAGCTGAACGTGATGGTAATTTGACGCCAGAGCAAAAAGGAAGGCTTTTTGATATTCGAGAAGCTCTGAAGAAGATTCGGAAATTCCCGGAGAAGGTAATTAAATACCTGTGGGACGATGCCTTTAAGTTCAATCCTGAAGCCCTATTTGATACCGATAATATGGAGAGCCTTGAACAGGTTATCCGTACATTTGTGTATTCGACAGGTCGGGATCGATTCAAAATATTCAAGCCTACTGTCCGTTCGACATTCTATCCTGATTCTCAGGCATGATGGTGTACCTAATGGAAAGCGAGGTGGTCAGTGGCTATGGATTTACAAAAGAATATTAGAGAACGCTGCCACGTCAACAAGAATGACGAAGGAGACAGTTTTGTCGGTGTAAAAGCGGATACGGACGATGCCGTTATCTATTTTCCGATAGGCTATCAGCTTCCTCCGAATGACGATGATCTCCGTGCTGACATAAACAACTTGTTCTATGTGCTTGCAGCATTCATGAAAGAGGACAAGCTGATAGAGGAATCGAAATTTGCCGCACCGAGAACGGTTGATTTTCCGATGCACGCATACCTCAAGGTTATTCGGGATTTCCTGAGAACGGGACGATATTACATCGAGACTGATCCGCGGTTTAAGACTGATACCAAGGGAAACGCATCGTGGCCGCGTACTGTCCGTGAACAACGGGCATTGGTACAGAAAAACGGCTCTCTGATTTTTACAAATATGACTGTGCGCTCCGTAACGCCAAATGCCGACAAGAAAATTACGCAAATTCATCGGTACTGCGTGTACGAAGCATTTGATAAAATGGGATGGCTCTATGTTCCGTATATGCCGGAAAAACCCGGTCCACATCCTGATAACAGAGAAGCCATATACATTCTGGAAAAGAAACTGGCATCAACGCACAACGATGTGGAGCAGGAACTGTTCTCTGCAATGGTCTCCATGCTAAAATACATGGATGAGAAGTCTTCCGACAAACAGTACTTTTTCGGGACAGATTTCTTTGAGCGTATTTGGGAGAAAATGATAGACAAGGCGTTTGGCATTGAAGACAAGGATCGGTATTTCCCACGCACCAGGTGGCTGCTTGACTACGGTCCCAACAGGTCAAAAACTCCGCTCCAGCCGGATACTATAATGATTTACAACGGCAAGGTGTATGTGCTTGATGCTAAACTATATCGATATGGATATAGCGGCAATCCCGATCATCTTCCGAACGGACCTGACATCAACAAGCAGATAACATACGGAGAGTATATTGAGCGCGCCAAGGGTGTGCCGAGTGAAATTCTTTATAACGCATTTATCATGCCTTTCAATCGGGAGGATAACACCTTCTTTGAGATGGGGGCTGATGGTAATCCGATACCACGCGTTACAGATAATATCGGCAACATCGGTGAAGCGGTCGGCGACTGGAAACCTGAACCGAAGAATTACGAACGTGTCCAGGGCATTGTGATTGATACTCGATTCCTTATGTACAACTACATCGGTATGCCGGATCAGCAGAAACGGCAGCTTGCGGAAGCAATAGAAAAAGTGGAAACCAGGGCTCCTGTTCCGAGACCTGCAACATAAGAGATGAAGGCTCTACCTTTCTCAACACGAGAGGTAGAGCCTTATTTTTTTGTCTTCTTATAGCTGGCGGTTTCGGTATCGTTGCGCACCGGCTGCATTTCTACACTGTTCGCAACAATAGCGTTTATTCGTCCTTGTCGCTTCGACCAGGAAAAACCTGTCTCTCTTGCAGTTCGGATTTTCGCATTCTTTATACATTTCACCATTTCTCATATAGAAGATGGAAAAATAAAGGGCTTCGATGAGCGTATCGACCTGCCATGTGGCGGTCAGCTTGCCACCGTTATACTTCGGATGGATGCCACGAATGTTATGGTTGATTTCCTCCGCTACGACGATTCTTGCAATTTTCAGTAGAGCGTTTTTGAAGGAATCATTAAGCGCATCTTCGTTGAATGTCGTATATGATTTGAAGCCGCCATAATGGACTTCTTTTATGACGGACACTTCCGTCTGGAGATGGTAAAAGAAATCTATAAGGAATCGAGTCTCTTCATCCACATCCTTACATCCCATGTACATTGCCATTAGGTTCTTAAACCACGGGTCTTTGCTTCCCTGCAAATTCGTATCTGAGCCACTTCTCACGGCGTTATAAAAACTGATATCGATAGCATTTTTCTTTCCGAGAAACGCATCATCTACAGAGTATGTTCCGTTCGCAGCAACTTCCGGCTCCCTGCTCAAATCTGGAAACAGATTATAGGAGTCAAGCAGATTCTTGAAACGATGGGAACAAGTCGAAAAAACATCATCGCCGATCCGAAGTTCGGTCACGGGAGCGAAAAGCAAATAGACTACATGAATGAGGACTCCCTTGTAATCTTTTTTGTTGATGCAACTGTACAACCGAATGGTTGATTTTATTCTGTTGATGATGTCAATAAGATCACTTGCTTCAACCGCTGTGTATTCGTTTGCTGGCAACGGATATAAGAAGCCATATTTTTCAATAAACTCAATATGCTTGTCCACGTCACCTTTGGGAAGCGCGAGTAATTTGCCCAGGATATTTTTCTCGTGTATGCCGCCGGCAACACCGGTCATATTCAAACCGTCTTTCGGTGCATAGGAGAATAACAACTGTGTGCTTGTATCGGGACAAACTTTAAGGGTAACAGTCGGAGCTTCATCGGGAGATGTATTTACCGTGTCTTTCGCGCAGAGACAGCCGTATCCCTCATGCTGGAACATTGTTTTTAATGAAATTCCAGAATTTTTTTCGTCCATAACGACATTTTCCTTTCTGTGGGGCTATCTAAAGCAGGCTCCGCTTTTACAAAAACCATTATCTTTGATAGCGTTAGGGTTCCCATTTGGGAGCCCTTTTCTCTTATTATACACAAAAATAATGGGAAATACAAGACAATCCCATTATATTTGACGCGAGAAATAATGGGATTTCTTTGGAAATTTTCTTACTCTTCCTTTCAGAGTACAATAAAGATGCTGGTGATGCAGCAAATATAAAGTATTATGTCCGATAGCGCTTAAGGACGGAAAGGAGAAATGATGACAAACAACGAACGGCGGAATTGGATTATAAACATCGAAAGTAGTGCTGCTGTAGTTGAATCCCAGCTTGGATGGGAAGTGGTCAAATCTGTCTTTGAACGCTACGGTGCAAAAAATATCTGTGATTTAAATCCAAAGGATCTACCTGAAGTTTTCAGCGAACTGTACGCCATTGAAGCCGACCTAAGATAGTCCATCTGTCCTGAGCAAGACAAAAAACTGCTCACCGCCTGACACCGCATCACCTGATCACTGATGGCTCAACGGTATCCTGCGGCGCAAGTAAATATCTCAGCTGCCTTTTGAGCGGGTTAGCTGCAATCCGAAACGGAGAACTCCGTTAGGACTGCGGTTAGGTTTTTGCACCCTTTTTGCGGCAGCGCCCAGAGTCCTCCGTTTCGAGAAATCGAAAATCGGAGGACTTTTTTATGAAAACCAATGCAAATCAGACCACATCAACCATCTACTACCGCCCACTCAAGCAGTGGATTGAGGTCACCCCGGAGCAGAAGCGCGACTGGGAGCGGTTTGTGGGTGCTACCCGTAAGGCGAAGCAGAGAGCCGGAGCCTGCTGCATTCCATTTAAGAAAAGCTATAAGTGCGATGGTCTCTGCGACACCTGCGAGTTCCGCTGTATCCCGAAGGATGCTCCACAGCATTTTTCTATCGAAACTGAGATGGAGAACGCCCATGAGAACGGTGTCTCCCGCACCAGCTTTCTTGCGGACAGCAGGCTGACCATGGAGATAGATATCGACGCCCTGATCCTGGCTGGTCTGCTCACGGAGCTTCAGGCGTCCGACCCGGAAAGCTATGAGGTCCTCATGGCCATTGCGGACGGGCTTTCCGAACGTGCCGGCGCAGAGCGGCTACATATGCCCCGGAACACCTTCGTATATAAGCGCAACCAGCTTCTGAAGCGGCTCAAAGAAAAATTCTAAAATCTTTCGGCCAAGCCCTCCTTTCCTGTCCAGATGGGTCTGTGAAAGGCAACACAAGACGCCTTGGGAAAGGAGGGACCGCCGATATGAGTTACAACGCAAACCATTATGACACCCGTACCGACGAGGACATTGTTGATGTCCTGACCGCGATCAGCGTGGTGTCAAAGAGACTGGCAAGCAACCTAACCGCCGCACGCCAGCAGAGCAAATCCAGGGAAGGAGGAAAATCATGTGAGCAGAATGGGCGATATGGCACAGACCATCGAAAACTTGCGCAGTGCTGCCGCTGCTATTTCGGATGCCGCTGACTGGCTGACGAGGATGTTCAGCGGAGAGCTGCAGGCAGAGGATGCTCCTGCTTCTCCTCCTGAACCGGAACTGACGCTGGAGCGGGTCAGAGCCGTACTTGCGGACAAATCCCGCCAGGGGCACACCGCCGAGATCCGCGCCCTGCTTCAAAAGTACGGCGCATCTAAGCTGTCACAGATCGATCCCGCACACTACAAAGCGTTGCTCGCCGAAGCGGAGATGATGACGGGTGGCAGTTAAACACGCAGTCTTATCCGCTTCTTCTTCCGAACGGTGGCTCAACTGCCCGCCCTCCGCAAGGCTGTGCGAAGCCTACGAGGACAAGGGCAGCGATTACGCCGCCGAGGGAACGGACGCCCATGCGCTCTGTGAGTTCCGGCTGAAGCAGGCTCTGGGGATTCCGGCGGACGATCCCATCGAAAATCTCTCCTGGTACAACGAGGAGATGGAGGACTGTGCCGCCGGGTATGCCGCCTATGTATCGGAGCTTCTGGAGAACGCAAAGCAGAACTGCGCCGACCCGGTCATCCTGATCGAGCAGCGAGTGGATTTCTCCCGCTGGGTGCAGGACGGCTTCGGCACCGCCGACTGCATCGTCATCGCTGACGGCGAACTGAACATCGTGGACTATAAGCACGGCAAAGGCGTGGAGGTCAGCGCCGTGGATAATCCGCAGATGATGCTGTATGCCCTGGGTGCTCTGGAGATATTTGACGGCATCTACGACATCGATTCCGTCCGCATGACCATCTACCAGCCCAGGAAATCCAATATCAGCGTCTGCGTCATGGAAAAGGACGGCTTACTGGAATGGGCACAGAACGACCTGACCTATAAGGCGAAGCTGGCGTATGAGGGCGGCGGTGATTTCCACTGCGGCGAATGGTGCCGATTCTGCAAGGCAAAGGCTGAATGCCGGGAACGAGCCGAAGCGAATCTCGCACTTGCCTGGTACGACTTTGAAGAGCCTCCTCTACTGACTGATGAGGAGATCGCCGGCATCCTGGACAAGGTGGATGCTCTTACCGCCTGGGCTGCGGATGTGAAGGAATACGCTCTCCAGCAGGCAGTCAGCGGTACGGCGTTCCCCGGCTGGAAGCTGGTCGAGGGCCGTTCCAACCGCAAGTACACCAGCGAAGCCGCTGTGGCCGCAGCCGTTGAAGGCGCGGGCTTCGACCCCTACGAAAAGAAACTCCTCGGCATCACCGCCATGCAGAAGCTGCTGGGAAAATCTCGCTTTGAAGAGCTTCTCGCACCCTACATTGAAAAGCCGCAAGGCAGGCCGACGCTCGTGCGGTCGAGCGATAAACGGCCCGAATGGAACACCGCAAAAAATGATTTTATGGAGGAAATGTAATATGTCTACCAACACAAACAGAGTCAACAACCCGATGAAGGTTATCACCGGTCCCGACACCCGCTGGTCTTATGCCAACGTCTGGGAGCCCAAGTCCATTAACGGCGGCACGCCGAAGTACTCGGTGTCGCTGATCATCCCGAAATCTGACACTAAGACGGTGGCGAAAATCAAGGCTGCCATTGAAGCCGCCTACCAGGAGGGACAGGCCAAGCTGAAGGGCAACGGCCGCAGCGTACCTCCTCTCTCCGCAATCAAGACTCCGTTGAGAGACGGTGACATTGAAAGGCCCGACGATCCTGCCTATGCGAACGCCTACTTCATCAACGCCAACTCCGCCACCGCTCCCGGTATCGTGGACGCAGACCGCAATCCTGTACTGACCCGCTCCGAGGTGTATTCCGGCGTGTACGGCAGAGCGTCCATCAACCTGTACGCTTTCAACAGCAACGGCAACAAGGGCATCGCCTGCGGGCTGAACAATCTGCAGCTCATCCGTCCCGGCGAACCCCTGGGCGGCAAGGCCAGCGCTGAAGCCGACTTCTCAACCGATGACGACGAGGATTTCCTCAGTTAAGACAAGGGAGGTAAAACACGATGACGACAATTCAAGCGATCCTTCTCCTCGCTCTTCTCGTAATCTGGCTGTGCTTCAGCGTGGTTTTCCTGATCACCGCCGTGCAGTCCTTCATCTATGACCGCAAACGCGAAAAGCGTGAGCGTGAACAGGCGGTCCGTGACGCAGAGTATCACGAAAACCGCATGAAGCTGCTGGAGAAATAAGCAACCAAGTCCCAGGGCGGCGGAGCGATCTGCCGCCCTATTGGGGTATGGAAGGAAGTGACGAAATGCGAACCTTATCCATCGACCTGGAGACCTACAGCGATCAGTCCCTTGCCAAAACAGGTGTGTACCGTTATGTGGAGTCTCCCGATTTTGAAATACTGCTCTTTGCCTACAGCGTGGATGGCGATCCCGTACAGCAGATAGACCTTGCCTGCGGAGAGAAAATCCCACCAGCGATCCTTGCCGCACTGGAGGATGACAAGGTGACCAAGTGGGCCTTCAACGCCAATTTTGAACGCATCTGCCTGTCACGTTTTCTGGGCTATCCGACCGGCGACTATCTGGAGCCGGACTCCTGGAAATGCTCGATGGTCTGGGCGGCGTACATGGGTCTGCCCTTATCTCTGGAGGGAGCCGGCGCCGTTCTTGGCCTTGAAAAGCAAAAGTTGACCGAAGGTAAAGAACTCATCAAATATTTCTGCCAGCCCTGTACGCCAACTAAGTCCAATGGTCAGCGCGCCCGCAACCTTCCCAAACACGCCCCGGATAAGTGGCTGGCTTTCAAACGATACAACATCCGCGATGTGGAGACGGAGATGTCCATCCAGGCTCGGCTCTTAAAATATCCCGTGCCGGACAGCGTCTGGGAGGAATACCATCTCGATCAGGAGATCAACGACCGCGGCGTGGGGCTGGATATGGAACTGGTACGGCAGGCCATTCAGATGGACGGGCGATCCCGCTCGGAACTGACACAGGCAATGAAGGAACTGACCTCCCTTGACAATCCCAACTCGGTACAGCAGATGAAGCAGTGGCTTGCGAATAACGGCGTGGAGACCGATACCCTTGGCAAAAAGGCTGTAGCGGAGCTTTTGAAAACCGCACCGCCGCAGCTTCAAAAGGTACTAATTCTGCGCCAGCAGCTTGCGAAATCCAGTGTAAAAAAATATCAGGCGATGGAGACCGCCGTCTGCGCCGATGGCCGGGCAAGAGGTATGTTCCAGTTTTACGGAGCCAACCGCACCGGGCGGTGGGCAGGCCGCATCATTCAGATGCAGAATCTCCCACAAAACCATCTGGACGATCTGTCCGAAGCCAGAGGGCTTGTCCGGGCAGGCAACTTTGACGCTCTGGAAATGCTCTATGAGGATGTGCCGGACACCCTTTCCCAGCTGATTCGCACAGCATTCGTGCCGCAGGAAAACAGAAAGTTCATTGTGGCGGACTTCTCCGCGATTGAAGCCAGGGTGATTGCATGGCTTGCCGGCGAGAAGTGGCGGCAGGACGTGTTCGCCGAGGGTAAGGATATCTACTGCGCCAGTGCATCTCAAATGTTTGGCGTCCCCGTAGAAAAGCACGGCGTAAACGGACATCTGCGGCAGAAAGGCAAGATCGCCGAACTGGCTCTCGGCTACGGCGGCTCCGTGGGCGCATTGAAAGCGATGGGTGCTTTGGAGATGGGTCTTCAGGAAGACGAGCTTCCCGCTCTGGTTTCCGCATGGCGTCAGGCGAATCCGAAAATCGTGCAGTTCTGGTGGGCGGTCGACCGCGCCGTGATGGACGCTGTTACCCGCAAGACCACCACGAAAATACACGGCATCATATTCTCCGCCAGAAACGGGATGCTGTTTATCACGCTCCCTTCCGGAAGGAGCCTTGCCTATGTGAAGCCCAAGATCGGGACAAACAAGTTCGGCGGAGACTGCATCACCTATGAAGGCATCGGCGGCACAAAGAAATGGGAACGACTGGAAAGCTATGGTCCAAAATTCGTGGAAAATATCGTCCAGGCGACCTCCCGCGATATCCTCTGCTACGCCATGCAGACCCTTCGCTGCTGCTCCATCGTCATGCACATCCATGATGAGGTGGTCATCGAAGCCGACCGCCGGATGTCCCTGCAGGCTGTCTGCGACCAGATGGGCAGGACGCCGCCCTGGGCAAAGGGGCTGCAGCTTCGCGCCGACGGCTACGAGACCGATTTTTACAAGAAAGATTAACGAGGTAACGCCTATGAGCATCAATAAATTCAACAGCGAGGGCTATTACGATCCAACCACCTATGAAGCCCTCACCAATATCGAAAAGGAAGAACGCGCCCTCCGCGCATTCCGCCCCATCGTCTACATCTGCTCACCCTATGCCGGGGATGTGGCCACCAACGTGGAGAACGCCCGGAGATACAGCCGCTTCGCTGTGGAGGCGGGATACATCCCCATTGCGCCCCATCTGCTGTTTCCGCAGTTTCTCCGCGACGCCGATCCAAAGGAGCGCCAACTGGGGCTATTCTTTGGAAATGCCCTCATGAGTAAATGCTCCGAGGTGTGGGTGTTTGGAGAATACATCTCTTCCGGCATGGAAGCGGAGATCCGCAGGGCCAAATGGAAGAACTACCGTTTGAGATATTTTACGACTACGTACGAGGAGGTAACCGACAATGCGTGAACTGAACATCGCCTACGGCAACAACCGGCAGGCAAAGAGATGGGTCAACAAGGCCATACGGTTTGACGATCTGAAAGAACGGCTCCGAGTGCCTATCCGCACCACCGAGTCCGCCGAGGAATATGCGAAGATGAGCCGCGCCCAGCGTGACACCGCCAAAGACCACGGCGGCTTTGTGGCGGGTGTGCTGAAGGGCGGCAGACGCAAGGTCGATACCGTGGAGAGCCGCTCGATGGTGGCGCTTGACGGTGACCGCATCGACGCCGCTTTTCTGGAAAACTATGAAACGCTCTGCCCCTATACCTCCGCGCTGTACACCACCCACAGCAGCACGGAGGAAAATCCCCGCGTCCGGCTGGTGTTCCCGCTGACCAGGGATGTGACCCCGGAGGAATTTGTGGCGGTGTCCCGCTATCTCGCTCAGATGCTGGGCATCGACTATTTTGACGAATGCTCCTACCAGCCCAATCAGCTGATGTACTGGCCGTCCACCCCGGCCAACGGCTCCTTTGTGTATAAGGAGACGGACGGTGGCTGGCTCGATCCCGATGCAATCCTCGCAAAGCACCCGGAATGGACTGACCCCACAAGACTGCCCACCTCTTCCAGGGAGAGCAAGGCAAATACCACCGCACAGCAGAAGGTGCAGGACCCGCTGACCAAAGAGGGCGTGGTGGGTCTGTTCAACCGCACCTATTACCCCATCAGCAAGGCGCTGGAGACGTTCCTCTCCGACATCTATGAGCCGACCGACAATGAGAACCGCTGGCACCTGATCGCGTCCTCCAGCATGGCGGGCGTAGAGATCAAGGAGGACAAATTCGTATACAGCCACCACGCCAAAGACCCGGCTTACCTCAAGCTGTGCAACGCCTTTGACATCGTCCGCACCCACCGCTTTGGAGATCTGGACGAAAAAGCGTCCTACAAGGCGATGTGCGAGTTCGCCATGCAGCAGGATGAGGTAAAGCTGCTGGCGGCAAGCGAAAGAATGGCAGACGCCGAGACGGATTTCTCCGGCAGCGAGGATACCGACTGGCAGAAGCGTTTCCAGTATGAGCCCCGCTCCACGGTGTTGAAGAACAACCTCCACAACATCACGCTCATCCTCCAGAACGACCCGCAGCTCCAGAATATCGTGTTCAACCAGCAGCTGGACGGCATGGAGATCAAGGGTGAGGTGCCCTGGAAGCACCCGTCCAAGTATTGGCGGGACGCCGATGACGCACAGCTGATCAGCTATGTGGATTCCCATTACGGAACCTTCTCCCAGCGCAACTATCAGATCGCCGTGACCAAGGTGGCAGATGACCGCTCCTACCACCCCATCCGTGAATATCTGTCGGCTCTGCCAGAGTGGGACGGCGTTCCCCGTGTGGACACTCTCCTCATCGACTATCTGGGTGCGGAGGATAATTCCTATGTCCGCGCTGTGACAAGAAAGACCCTATGCGCCGCCGTGCGCCGGGTGCAGGAGCCGGGTGTGAAGTTTGATACCATGCTGGTCTTAAACGGTCCCCAGGGCATCGGCAAGTCTACCCTCATCTCCCGCCTTGCCGGGGAGTGGTTCTCCGACAGTCTGAACCTGAGCGATACCAAGGACAAGACCGCAGCCGAAAAACTGCAGGGTTATTGGATCCTGGAGATCGGTGAGCTGGCGGGGCTTCGCAAAGCCGAGGTGGAGACGCTACGCTCCTTCCTTTCCCGGCAGAATGACATTTACCGCGCCGCATTCGGCAGACGTGCAACTCCGCATCCAAGGCAGTGTATCTTCTTTGGCACCACCAACGCCGAGTCCGGCTACCTGCGGGACACCACAGGCAACCGCCGGTTCTGGCCGGTCAAAACGCCGGGCGGCGGCACAAAGCACTCTTGGGAACTTACCACCGAGGATATCAGCCAGATCTGGGCGGAGGTGCTGGTGCTTGTGGAGAACGGTGAAAAACTGCATCTGGCTCCCGATTTGGAGACGCTCGCCAAGAGCGAACAGCGGGAGGCGCTGGAGTCCGATGAGCGCGAAGGGCTTGTGCGCGAGTATCTGGAGACCCTGCTCCCGGAGGATTGGGACGGCATGGATCTGTTCGACCGCCGCTCCTTCCTCGCCGGAGTGAACAATATTGGCCGTGTGGGTACGGTCGCCAGAACACGGGTCTGCAATATGGAGATCTGGTGTGAGCTTTTCGGCAAAGACCAGGGCAGCCTTGGCCGCGCAGAATCCAACAACCTCACAGCCATGCTCACCAAGCTCGGCTGGGTGCGCAAGGAGAAAAAGGAGCGCGTCAAGCCCTACGGGCCCCAGTTCGTTTTTGTTCCCGGCGATGTTCCTGACTGATTTTTCGGGAACGGAGCGAATAAGGAACAGTTCCCGACTTCCGGCAGTGTTCCCAGGGGAGACTCTGGGAACGCCGCCAGGAACGCACCGAATGCGCCGCCGCAAGGCAACTTTACAGGCTTCGTTCCTGTGTTCCTAAAAAAGCATATAAATCGGAAATGTATCAGAAAGACTGTACAGAACCCGTAAATCACGCATACGCACGCGCGTAAGGATTTTCAGGTTTTTGAGAACACGGAGGTAAATCAAAATGTCAATGTATGAAATAGACAGCGCATATGTCCGCAGGTGTCAGAAGCGGCTTCAGGAATGGGGAGCGCCCCTCTCCGGCTGGTATTGTGATTATATTTACGATGTGGCAGATGAAGAGGCAGATCCCGATCACATCGACCTGTTCACCTGCGAACTCTGCGATTGTTCACAGGTACGCTTTGTCCATGTAATGCGGCATGACGAGTATTTTGAGACTGTTTCGGTCGGCTGTATCTGCGCAGGGATTATGGAGGGCGATATCCTTGCCGCCAGAGAGCGTGAGCGGCTTATGAAAAACCGAGCCAACCGGAAGCGGAACTTTCCTCACCGTCAATGGCGGAAGAACTGGTACGGCAACTATCAGCTGACTTATCAGGGCAGAAAGGTGTTTATCAACAATAAGGGCGGCAATCGCTACAGCGTTTATGTAGATGGCAAGACATCCTGGAGTTACAAGGGCAAACCCCTCGACAATTTTGTCTCTGCCGCCTACGCCGCTTTTGAATTAGCCGACCCCATAGAAAGGATACGCCCATGAGAGAAAAAGAAATTGAAAAGAAACTGACGCAGATGGTCAAACAGGCCGGCGGCATCTGCCCCAAGCTCGTCTCGCCCGGTTTTGACGGTATGCCGGACCGCATGGTGCTGCTGCCGAATGGACGGGTAGGCTTTGTGGAAGTCAAAGCTCCGGGAGAAAAACCACGCCCGCTCCAGTTGGCACGACACCGCCTGCTGCGGTCACTCGGCTTTCCGGTGTATGTGCTGGACGATGCGGAGCAGATCGGAGGGATACTGGATGAGATACGAACCCCATGAATATCAGAAATATGCGGTGGAGTACATCGAGACACACCCCGCCGCCGCTATCTTCCTGGACTGCGGTCTTGGGAAAACCAGCATCACGCTGACAGCTATAGCCGACCTGCTGTTTGACAGCTTCGAAGTCCATAAAGTGCTGGTCATCGCACCCTTAAGAGTGGCGCGGGACACATGGACCTCTGAAGCGGATAAGTGGGATCACCTCCAGAACCTCATCTGCTCCGTGGCTGTCGGAACGGAAGTCCAGCGCCGGGCGGCGTTGATGAGATGCGCTGACATCTACATCATCAACCGGGAAAACGTCCAATGGCTCATTGATGAGAGCGGCGTCCCCTTTGACTTCGATATGGTGGTGATCGATGAGCTGTCCTCCTTTAAGAATCACCAGACAAAGCGGTTCAAGTCGCTGTTGAAGGTCAGACCCAAGGTGAACCGTATCGTCGGACTGACCGGCACTCCCGCTTCTAACGGCTTGATGGATCTGTGGGCGGAGTTCCGCATCCTGGACATGGGGCAGCGGCTTGGACGCTTCATTACCAAGTACCGCACCGATTACTTCACGCCGGATAAGCGAAACGGCCAGATCATCTACTCCTACAAGCCACTGCCCTATGCGGAGAACGCCATTTACAGGCAGATTTCGGATATTACCATCTCCATGAAGTCCGCCGACCACCTGCAGATGCCGGAACTGGTCAGCAGCGAATACACGGTTCAGCTTTCCGAGGATGAGCGGGAAAAATACACGGACTTGAAACAGGAGCTGGTGCTATCGCTGGGTGATGCGGAGATCACCGCCGCCAACGCCGCCTCCCTCTCCGGCAAACTGTCTCAGATGGCAAACGGCGCAATCTACGATGACGGCGGCGAGACCATCCGCATCCACGACCGCAAGCTGGACGCTTTGGAGGATATCATCGAAGCCGCCAACGGCAAACCGCTTCTGGTGGCTTACTGGTTCAAGCATGACCTGACCCGCATTTCGGAAAGACTGCAAAAGCTGCATATCCCGTTCTCAAAGCTGGATGACGCTGCCAGCATCCGCAGGTGGAACGGTGGCGAGTTCCCGGTGGCTCTTATCCACCCGGCATCGGCGGGACATGGGCTGAATCTCCAGAGCGGCGGCTCGGCCATCGTGTGGTTCGGCCTTACCTGGAGCCTGGAGCTTTATCAGCAGACCATAGCGCGGCTCTGGCGGCAAGGGCAGACCTCCAAAACCGTGGTGGTGCAGCACATCGTCACAAAGGGAACCATTGACGAACGCATTATGAAAGCCCTCTCCCAAAAGGAGCATACCCAGACGGCGCTGATCAACGCTGTAAAAGCGGACTTGAAAATCTGAGACAATCTTAGAAAATCCGTGCCAATCCGAGGATCAAAATTTCGGAGGTACGAATATGAGCGACATCACGATCTACGAGAACCTTGCGAACGCCATCATCCTGCAGGCTGTGAAGGATTACCGCATGGCGCTGAAGAGCCTTAAAGCAAATCCGAGGAACAGGACGGCGCAGGCGGAAAAAGCCGAAATCGAGCGGTTCTTCCGTTCGCAGTGGTACTCGTCGCTTACAGATGTGGATGGCGAGATGCTGATCCTCTCCCTGCAGAAGGAGGTGGACGCATGACCGCAAAAGAATATCTGAACCAGGCGCGGCACCTGGACGCACTCATCAACTGCCGCCTGCGTGAGATTGACTACTGGAGGGATTTATCGAGCAGCGTCTCAGGCAGCAATTTTGAACAGCACTATAATCCAAACAAGCCGACAGAAGCTCCTTTTGTCCGATGCCTTGAGAAAATCGACGCCATCCAGAGGGATGTGGCGGAAAAGGTGGCGTATCTAATCAGCCTTCGGGACGAGATTAATATGCGGATCGATATGCTGGACAGCCATGAGGAGCAGATTCTTCTCCGCTACCGTTACCTTGACGGTTTCTCCTGGGATGAGATCGAACACATGATGTGTGTATCGAAAAGCACCGTGCATCGGATTCATGGGTCGGCTCTTCAGAATTTTCCCGTGCCGGATTAAGTTGGCACACTTTGAGACCTTTTGGGACAGTATGGCACACCCCACCTGTGCTATCATTACAATAGCGAAGTAGAATACAGAACAGCCTTCATGGGAGCAATCCTGTGGGGGCTTTTCTTATGCCCCAAGGAGGTGCAGCGATGCCAAAGAAACCAAAGCGCCCATGTTCCTACCCCGGCTGTCCCAACCTCACGGACGGGCAGTACTGCAAGGAGCATGAAGCGACCGCCCGCAGGCAGTACAACAAATACGAACGCAGTGCGGACGTAAACAAGAAGTACGGCAGAGCATGGAAGAGAATCCGTGACCGCTATGCTGCGGCGCATCCGCTGTGTGAGATGTGCCTCAAGGAAGGACGGCTGACTCCCGTGGATGAGGTACACCACATCGTTCCCATCTCTCAGGGCGGCACTCATGCAAGGGACAACTTGATGAGCCTTTGCCGTTCCTGCCACACCAAGATACACCACGACCTTGGCGACCGGTAGGGCGGTCAAAATCTCTGCGGGTCCTGTACGCGGGCAGCGGCCCGGGGCTTCGTGCGCAAAAAAAGCGTTTTCAAAAGGGTAATTGACGGCGGCCGGTTGCGGTCGCTCATTTTTTGCGGAAAGAGGTGAAAAAATGCCGACAAAATCCAATAACACAGGTGGGCGCGGTGGCGCGAGACCCGGTGCGGGAAGAAAGAAGTCTGCCGTCAAGGAGAAAGCCGAAAACGGTAATCCAGGCGGACGCAGACTGGAAGTCCTGGACATTCCCGAAGTCGAGGGTGTCGATATGCCAAAGCCCCACGAGTTCCTCTCTGCCGAGCAGCGTGACGGAAGTACGCTCCAGGCAGAGGAAATCTACAAAGAAACCTGGGAGTGGCTAAAGAAAATCGGCTGCGCCGCAAAGGTATCTCCCCAGCTTCTGGAGCGGTACGCCATGTGCAGCGCCCGCTGGATTCAGTGCGAGGAGATGACGAACCGCATGGGATTCCTCTCCAAGCACCCCACCACCCAGAAGCCGATTCCATCGCCGTTTATCAATATCGGCATCAACTACATGAACCAGGCGGTGCGGCTGTGGAATGAAATCTTCCAGATCGTCAAGGAAAACTGCAGCACCGACTACGGGGAGGTCTCTCCCCAGGATGACCTTATGGAGCGCTTACTGCGGGCGCGGAAAGGATAACGCTATGTTTGAAAAAGTAAATCCGTGCCACCCGGACAAGGTGGCTGACCGCATCGCCGGCGCTCTGGTGGATGCGGCGTACAGAAAAGATGAAAATCCGAGGATCGCCGTGGAGGTTCTCATCGGTCACGGCATCTGCCATATCATTGCGGAAACATCGGTAAGCATTCCACGGGATGAAGTGCAATCCATTGTCCATCGCATCGCAGGGAATCTGCACACGGATTATGTGGAAGTGCCGCAGGACGGACACCTCGCCAATAATCAGGTGGACGGAATCCGCTGCGGCGACAACGGTATCTTCAAAGGAATGCCTGTGACCGAGGAGCAGAAAGTGCTCTGCGAGATCGCCAAAAGTGTGTATCACACTTATCCCTATGACGGGAAGTACATTCTGGACGGCGCAAGGCTCATCCTCTGCCAGAGCAACGCCAGGACTCAACACCTCAAGGAAGTGTATCCTCATGCCGAGATCAATCCGCTCGGCGACTGGACAGGCGGCACGGATGTGGACTCCGGGGCTACCAACCGCAAGCTGGGCAGCGACATGGCCGATTCCGTCACAGGCGGCGGTCTGCATGGCAAAGACCTATCCAAAGCGGATGTGTCGGTCAACATCTACGCCTGGCTGAAAGCACAGGAGACGGAAAAGCCGGTGCAGCTTGTCTGCGCCATCGGGGACGATACCGTGGACGGCACCCCCTACGCTGAGATCGTGGAAACCGCCCGGAGATACATCCAGTCCCTTGGCGGCTTTGAGAACTTTGCGGAATGGGGGCTGGTGCGATGAGGACAACGACTGAGATGCAGCTTGTGCCAATCACCAAGCTGGTACCCTATGTAAACAATGCCCGTACCCATTCCCCGGAACAGATCACCAAGCTCCGCGCATCCCTCCGGGAGTTCGGCTTCATCAATCCCGTCATCATCGACAGGGATTTCAATGTAATCGCCGGACATGGCAGAATTCTCGCTGCCAAAGAGGAAGGCATCAAAGAGGTGCCGTGCGTCTTTGCTGACCACCTCACCGAAGCTCAGAAGAAAGCGTATATCATTGCGGACAACCGCATGGCGATGGACGCCGGATGGGATGAGGAGCTTCTGCGGGTGGAGATCGAGTCATTGCAGGGAATGGACTTTGACCCCCTGCTCACCGGCTTTGATGAAAAGGAACTGGCGGCTCTGTTCGATGACGGCATAGAAGCCAAAGAAGATGACTTCGATGTGGATGCGGAACTGGAGAAGCCGTGCTTTTCCCGGCTGGGCGATGTATGGACGCTGGGCCGACACCGTCTGGTATGCGGAGATTCTACCAAACCAGAGACATACACCATGCTCATGGGCGAAACAAAGGCCAACCTGGTGATCACTGATCCCCCTTACAATGTAAACTATGAAGGCTCAGCAGGCAAAATCAAGAACGACAACATGGCAGGCGAGAAATTCTACGAGTTCCTGCTTGCCGCATTCAAAAATATGGAGTCGGTCATGGCGACGGACGCCTCCATCTATGTGTTCCACGCCGATACCGAGGGCTTAAACTTCCGCAGGGCATTTGCCGATGCGGGTTTTTATTTATCCGGCTGCTGTATCTGGAAGAAGCAGTCCCTCGTTCTCGGACGCTCTCCCTACCAGTGGCAGCATGAGCCTGTGCTGTACGGCTGGAAGAAAAACGGAAAGCATCAGTGGTATACGGGCAGGAAGGAAACCACCATCTGGGAGTTTGACAAGCCCAAGAAGAATGGCGACCATCCCACCATGAAACCGATCCCACTGCTGGCTTATCCTATCGGCAACTCCAGCATGGCAAACTCCGTAGTGCTTGACCCCTTCGGCGGCTCCGGTTCTACACTCATTGCCTGTGAGCAGACCGACCGTATCTGCCGCACCATTGAGCTGGATGAGAAGTTCTGCGACGTCATCGTGAACCGCTACATTGAGCAGGTCGGTTCTGCGGATGACGTGAGCGTACTTCGGGACGGTAAGACATACAGCTATGAGGAGGTCACGGATGGAACAGAATAAACTGACTCTTGGCAGTCTGTTTGACGGCTCCGGCGGTTTTCCTTTAGGCGGCTTGATCTCCGGCATTACCCCTGTGTGGGCTTCAGAGATCGAGCCGTTTCCTATCCGGGTGACCACCAAACGGCTGCCGTTTATGAAGCATTACGGCGATGTCTCTAAAATGGATGGTGGGAAGATCGAGCCGGTGGATATCATCACCTTCGGCTCACCCTGCCAGGATATGAGCATCGCAGGCCGGCGGGAGGGCTTGGACGGCTCCCGCTCCAGCCTTTTCTATGAAGCCGTCCGTATCGTAAAGGAAATGAGGTGCAAAACCAATGGCAGATATCCAAGATACATCGTCTGGGAGAATGTCCCCGGTGCTTTCAGCTCCAACAAGGGCGCGGACTTCCAATCCGTCCTCGAAGAGGTCTGCTCGGTCAAAGGATACGAAATTCATACTCCTCGACCTGAAAAGTGGCCGGTCTCCGGAGAAATCGTGGCAGATGATTTCAGTCTCGCATGGAGGGTATTTGATGCGCAGTACTGGGGAGTTCCCCAACGCAGAAAACGCATCTACCTTGTCGCAGATTTTGCAGGCGGGAGTGCCGGAAAAATACTATTTGAGTCCGAAGGCGTGTCTGGGTATACTCCGCAGGGCTTCCGTTCGTGGCAAGGAGCTGCCGGAGCTTCTGAAAAAGGCGCTGGAGCGGCAGGCTGTGTCTGCCTGAACGACCAGGGTGGAAACCGCATGGATGTGACAGACGGCGTCACCTGCACCCTCCGGGCGGAAGCCCATCATCCTCCCTGCGTGATGGAGTCTGCGGGCTTTTGCACCGAGCATTCCGCACACAGCCGCTCCATCGGCTACGAGGAGGAAACCTCTCCCACCCTCCGGGCGGGGACGGTTCCCGCAGCGGTCTATGAGAACCATAGCCAGGACACCAGATACACTGGTCCTTTGGAGACAGCACCAACGGTCATGTCTACCTACGGCACAGGCGGCAACAATCAACCCTTCGTGGTGGAAACGCCAAAGACACTGAAAATCCGCTCCGGCTGTGAGGGCGGCGGCAAGGGTGCGCTGATCCAGGAGAACAAGTCCGCCACCCTCGGCTGCAACAATGACCAGACGGTGTTTGTGCCGTTTGTAAAAGGCACCCGCCCCCACTCTTCCGATGAAGGGCAGCAGTGGAAAGACGGAACCGTGGCGAATACGCTGAACACCCATGATGTGGGCGAAACCAGATGTAATGAACTGGCCGTCAAGGTCTATGGCATCTGCTCCAAGCAGAGCCACGCCATGCAGTCGGACAATCCTCACAGCGGTTTTTATGAAGCGGATACCTCCCGCTGCCTGGACAGGAGCGGCGGCAATCCCTCCTGCAACCAGGGCGGTATGGCTGTGGTGGCTGTGCAGGGCTCCACGATCGGAAGGTCTGACAAGAACGGTCCCCAGGGCAGCGGCGTGAACGAGGATGTGTCTTTCACGCTGGACGCCACCGACCGCCATGCGGTAGCCTACGGCATCGACCGCGCCACATACAACATGGGACGGAACGCCAAGTTCGGAATCACGGTAGAGACGGAAATCGAGCCAACGATGGTGTCCAAAGGGCCGGGAGCGGTCGGGCAGCCTATCTACCATTCAAGCAAGAGTTCCTTCCACACCAATTTTACGGATGATGATGTGACGGAAACGCTGGTCGCCACAGATTTCAAGGATCCGCCTACGGTATCCAAGGAGCCTGACTACATCGTCCGCAGACTGACTCCCACCGAGTGCGCCAGACTGCAGGGGTTCCCGGACTGGTGGTGCGATGCGCTTGGAACCGATGGGCCGACCGAGGATGAAATTGAGTTCTGGACAGAGGTATTTGAGACACACCGAAAGGTCATGGGAACATCCCCCAAGCCAAAGAGCCGCAATCAGATAGTCAAATGGCTGAAAGACCCTCACTCTGATTCTGCGGAATACAAGATGTGGGGCAACGGCGTGGCACTGCCCAACGTCTGCTTTGTACTATCCGGCATCGTGTACTATGCACAGTTATCCGACGAATGATCCGGCAGCTATTCTACAGAGAAATGTGCGGAAATCGCTTGCTATTTCAGGGGTTCAGAGCGAATATGTGACTACCAAAAACAAAGGAGGTTTTCGCACATGGAAATCAGATACAATGTGACAGGCGCAAAACGCAAGGAACTGGTCAAGGTCATCGCAGATGCCACGGGTGCCAAGGCGGAATACAAATTCATGCCTACCTGCAATTATGAGATCGACTACTTCACGGTCACCAAGGACGGGACGCTCCTGTTTGACGACCGCGCTGACAGCGAGGAGGTCGAGCAGGTACTTGAAGCCATCGCCGCCGCAGGTTTTGAATGCGAGGCGCACGACGGCGAGGAACGAACCACCGAAGAAGAATCCAAAGCCACCGACACTGCGCCACAGGAGGAAACCGTGGGGCTTACGGTGGGGATCCCACTGGACAAGGTGGCGGTTGGCAATCTCACCAAGCTGCTGGATGCCAAGGGCGGTCTCATCAAAAAGGCACTCGGCGTGGATGTCCTGCCCATCGAGATTCAGAAAGACCGGGTGGCATTCCCCTGGTTCCCGGAATTGCCGGACGCCGATGCGGTCAAAGCCTACACCCACTTCATTACCGCACTCTGCGAGATGAGTAAAAACGCCAAGCGGGTGACGGTCACAGAGAAAAAGGTGGACAACGAGAAATACGCCTTCCGCTGCTTTCTCCTGCGCCTGGGCTTCATCGGCAGCGAATACAAGACGGAGCGCAAAATCCTGCTGAAGAACCTGACCGGTTCATCCGCATTCAAGAATGGAGGTGCTGACCATGCGGTTTCCGAGTAAGGAGGTTGTGGAGCGCATCCGCAGTGAGTACCCGGTCGGCACTCGTGTGGAGCTGGTGCGGATGGATGATCCCCAGGCGCCGCCTGTCGGTACGAAAGGCACTGTGCTTGGCGTGGACGATATCGGCTCCATCATGGTTGCCTGGGACAACGGCTGCGGACTCTCGGTGGCGTTCGGGGAAGACCTGTGCCGGAAGGTCGAGACCACATCTGATGGTGCCAAAAGGCTGTAAACTACACAATATCTTGCGGTTATCTTTGTGTAGTATATTATCGGAAATGGCCTTGCTATTATCCTCTTTTAGAGCGAATATGTGTACACCGAAAGGGGTGCGGGTCGCCGGTGGCGACCTCTGCGAAGCAGAAGCACCGACCGAGCCGACAGGCGAGACAACACACCAAACGAAAACGGAGGATTCACCATGAACGAGAAAACAGCAAGGCAGATCGCAGAGATGAAAAACCAGACCATCGGGGTCGAGGTCGAGATGAATAACATCACCCGCCAGAAGGCAGCCAAGGTTGCCGCCGACTTCTTCGGCACAGGCAGATTTGAGAATACCGCAGGCCGCAACGGCTACAGCACCTGGTCGGCTTGGGACGCACAGGGGCGCGAGTGGAAATTCCAGAAGGACGTTTCCATCGCAGGACCGGACGAGCAGAAATGCGAACTGGTCACCCCGATCCTGAACTACGGCGACATCGAAACCCTGCAGGAGCTTTGCAGACAGCTCAGACACGCTGGCGCCAAGAGCGATGCCTCCAGAGGATGCGGAGTACACATCCACATCGGAGCGCAGGGTCACACACCGCAGAGCCTTCGGAACCTCGCCAACATCATGGCAAGCCACGAAAGCCTGATCGCAGAAGCCCTGAAGCTGGACCGGGGCCGCATGAGCCGCTACTGCCGCACGGTTGACCCCAACTTCCTCACCAAGGTCAACAGCAGAAAGCCCAAGACGATGGCGCAGCTTGCGGACATCTGGTACACCAGCCACGGAGCAAGCTACGGCAGAAACCAGCATTACAACGACAGCCGCTACCATATGCTCAACCTCCACGCCACCTTTACCAAGGGGACGGTCGAGTTTAGGCTCTTCCAGTTCGATGAGCCGACCGCAGAGCGCCGGGGCGGCATCCACGCAGGACAGCTCAAAAGCTACATTCAGCTTTGCCTGGCGCTGAGCCAGATGGCAAAGGATGTGCGGACAGCAAGCCCCAAGCCCCAGCAGAATGAGAACCCCAAGTACGCCATGAGGACTTGGCTCCTCCGCCTGGGCTTCATCGGCGAGGAGTTCGCAACAGCCAGAGATTTCCTGACCCGCAACCTTTCAGGAGACACAGCCTTCCGGCACGGCAGAGCCGCTTGAAGGATTTAGGTTAAATGCCCTGCCCCTGACCGCTTCGGCGGTCTTAGGGTGGTAGAAGGACAAGTAACCTAAGTCCTCCAGGAAAGGATGGATACACATGAAAGAAAAAAGATACTACATCGCCTACGGCAGCAACCTTAATGTTCCGCAGATGCGGATGCGCTGCCCTCACGCTACGATCCTCGGCACGGCAAACCTCAAAGGCTGGGAACTGCTGTTCAAAGGGAGCAAGACCGGCTCTTACCTCACGATCGAGGAATGCGAAAGTGGCACGGTTCCCGTGGTAATCTGGGAGGTGACGGTTGCGGATGAGGCCGCCCTCGACCGCTATGAAGGGTTCCCCAATTTCTACTACAAGAAGGATATCAAGCTACAGTACAAGGGAATCCGTACAGGCAAGCGCAGGACGGTCAACGCATTCGCATACATCATGCATGAGGAGCGTCCCATCGGCATCCCCACCAATCTCTACATGAGAACCTGCCTTGAGGGGTACGACACCTTTTATTTCGACAAGAACATTTTGATCGACGCCTACGATAAATGCAGGGAGGTATGCGGCTATGAAGGATAACATCATAAGAACAGCGGTCTGCCCGCTTTGCGGCAGAACCTACCACGGCGCTCCGGCGCTTTCCAGGGAGGACAACAAGACTCTCATCTGCCCGGACTGCGGCACCAGACAGGCGCTCCAGTCCATCGGCGTAGATACTGCCGAGCAGGAACAAATCATTGAGACGATCCACCGCCATATGCAGGAGTAATGTACACAGTTTCCTCCTCTGATCTTTGTGCAGATTATGCTCGGAATTCACTTGCTATTCTGTGCTTTTAGAGTGAATATGTACACACCGAAAGGGAAAACAAAGAAAAACGGAGGAATCCACCATGACACGGTTTGAGAAGGATTTGAAGGACGCCCTTGCAGGCAACGAGATCGAGATTCTGACCCGGCGCAAAGCTGAGATCGATAAGCTGACGGCCGAGGGAAGGGCTTGCAAGAATGCATTCCGCCGCACCTGCATTGCGCAGGAGATCGCACGGCTGACCCGCGAATACAACGCAATCAGCGAGAACTTTTAACCCGAGCCAATTAGATAACAAGCCTGAGATCGAGCCTCACGGCTCTTTCTCTCGTACAGATAGATAGACGACTTGCCAATTGGCAGGTCATTTTTTATGCCATTTGGGAGGTGAGACTTTGAGAAAACTGAAAAAATACAAGCCTACCCGGTTCATGGCGAAGACCTCGCACTACGATAAGGACGCCGCCGACTATGCGGTGATGTTCATCGAGTCCCTCTGCCACACCAAAGGTACCTGGGCCGGTAAGCCCTTTGAACTTATAGACTGGCAGGAACAGATCATCCGTGACCTGTTTGGCGTATTAAAGCCCAACGGCTACCGCCAGTTCAATACGGCGTACATCGAGATACCGAAGAAACAGGGTAAAAGTGAGCTTGCAGCCGCTGTGGCGCTGCTGCTCCTGTGCGGGGACGGCGAGGAACGGGCCGAGGTATATGGCTGCGCCGCCGATCGCAATCAGGCAAAGATCGTCTTTGATGTGGCTGTGGATATGGTGCGGTTCTGCCCGGCGCTCTCCAAGCGGGTGAAGATACTGGAATCTCAGAAGAAGATCACCTACCTGCCCACCAACAGCTCCTACCAGGTGCTGTCGGCTGACGTGGCGAACAAGCACGGTTTTAACACCCATGGTGTAATCTTCGATGAGCTGCATACCCAGCCAAACCGGAAGCTCTTTGACGTCATGCTCCAGGGCTCCGGAGATGCCCGGATGCAGCCGCTGTATTTTCTGATCACCACGGCGGGAAACGACACAAACTCCATCTGCTATGAGGTACACCAGAAGGCTATCGACATTGCGGAAGGCAGGAAGGTCGATCCTACCTTCTACTCCGTCATTTACGGCGCTGCCGAGGACGAGGACTGGACAGACCCGGAGGTCTGGAAGAAAGCCAATCCATCCCTTGGCATCACGGTGGGCATAGACAAGGTGCAGGCCGCCTGTGAATCTGCCCAGCAGAACCCCGGCGAGGAGAACGCCTTCCGACAGCTAAGGCTCAACCAGTGGGTCAAGCAGTCGGTGCGTTGGATGCCGATGGAGAAATGGGACGCCTGTGCCTTCCCGGTCTCCGAGGATGATATGGAAGGGCGCATCTGCTACGGAGGGCTGGACTTGTCCTCCACCACGGACATCACGGCATTCGTGCTGGTGTTCCCTCCGCTGGATGAAGAGGACAAATACTATGTCCTGCCATACTTCTGGATACCGGAGGAAACTCTCGACCTGCGTGTCCGGCGGGACCATGTTCCCTATGACCTGTGGGAGCGTCAGGGTGTGCTGATGACCACCGAGGGAAATGTGGTCCACTACGGCTACATTGAAAAATTTATCGAAAGGCTCGGTGAGAAGTTCAATATCCGGGAAATCGCCTTTGACCGCTGGGGCGCTGTGCAGATGGTGCAGAACCTGGAAGGGATGGGCTTTACGGTAGTCCCCTTCGGTCAGGGCTTTAAGGATATGTCCCCGCCGACAAAAGAACTGATGAAGCTGGTGCTGGAGGAGAAAATCGCCCACGGCGGGCACCCAGTGCTGCGGTGGATGATGGACAACATCTATATCCGCACCGACCCGGCAGGCAATATCAAGGCTGACAAGGAAAAATCCACAGAGAAGATCGACGGAGCCATCGCCACCATTATGGGGCTTGACCGTGCGATCCGCTGCGGCAACGATACGGGAGCTTCGGTTTATGACAGCCGGGGCCTTTTGTTTATTTGAGGAAGGACGGTGATTCAATATGGGTATCTTTTCAGGGCTTTTTAAGTCCAGGGACAAGCCCCAGAACCGCACCACAGGCAGCGCCTACAGTTTTTTCTTTGGCAATAGCTCGGCGGGCAAGCGCGTCAATGAACGCTCCGCCATGCAGATGACGGCGGTGTATTCCTGTGTCCGTATCCTGGCGGAGGCTGTGGCGGGACTGCCGCTCCACCTCTACCGTTACAAGGAGGACGGCGGCAAGGAGAAAGCCATCGATCATCCGCTGTATCTACTCCTCCACGATGAGCCGAACCCGGAGATGAGTTCCTTTGTATTTCGGGAAACGCTCATGACACACCTATTGCTGTGGGGCAACGCCTACGCCCAGATCATCCGCAACGGCAAAGGCGAGGTCATTGCCCTCTATCCGTTGATGCCGGACAGGATGACGGTGGACCGTGACAGGGACGGAAAGCTCTACTACGAATACACGGTCAGCACGGACGATGCGCCCACAGTCAAGGGTACGGTCGTGCGGCTGAAGCCCTCGGACGTGCTGCATATTCCGGGGCTTGGCTTTGACGGGCTGGTGGGATATTCGCCTATCGCTATGGCGAAAAACGCCATCGGCATGGCCATTGCCTGTGAGGAGTATGGTGCGAAGTTCTTTGCTAACGGTGCTGCTCCCGGCGGTGTGCTGGAGCATCCGGGGACCATCAAAGACCCACAGCGTGTCCGGGAGAGCTGGCAGTCCACCTTCGGCGGCAGCGGCAACGCCAATAAGATAGCCGTTTTGGAGGAGGGCATGAAATACACGCCTATCGGCATCTCCCCGGAACAGGCGCAGTTTTTGGAAACGAGAAAATTTCAGATCAACGAGATCGCCCGTATTTTCCGAGTGCCACCCCATATGGTTGGCGACTTGGAAAAGTCCAGCTTCTCCAATATTGAGCAGCAGTCGCTGGAGTTCGTGAAATACACTCTGGAGCCCTGGCTTGTGCGCTGGGAACAGTCCATCCAGCGGACGCTCTTTTCCGCAGAGGAAAAGAAACAGTATTTTACCAAGTTCAATGTGGAGGGCCTGCTCCGTGGCGACTACGCAAGCCGCATGACCGGCTATGCCACGGCAAGGCAGAACGGCTGGATGAGCGCCAACGACATCCGTGAGCTGGAGAACATGGACCGCATCCCCGCTGAGGATGGCGGCGATCTCTACCTTATCAACGGCAATATGCTCCCGCTTGGTAACGCCGGAGCTTTTGCAGATACACAACCGAACGATGACGGAAAGGAGGAAAACCCCGATGAAGAAGTTCTGGAAGTGGAAGAACAGGACGGTGACGAATCAGGAGACCCAGACGGAAACAGTGGAGAGAACGCTGTTCCTGAGCGGCACTATCGCCGAGGAAAGCTGGTTTGACGATGACGTCACGCCCCAGCTTTTTAAGGAGGAACTGATGGCGGGCTCCGGCGACATCACCGTCTGGATCAATTCTCCCGGCGGCGACTGCGTGGCGGCAGCCCAGATCTATAATATGCTGATGGACTATCCCCACAACGTCACGGTCAAGATCGATGGCATTGCGGCGTCTGCGGCCAGTGTGATCGCGATGGCTGGTACCCGTGTACTGGTATCTCCGGTATCCATGATGATGATCCACAATCCTATGACCGTGGCGATGGGCGATACCGCAGAGATGCAGAAGGCCATCGAGATGCTGTCGAGCGTCAAGGATTCCATCATCAACGCCTATGAGATCAAGACCGGTCTGTCCCGCGCCAAGCTCTCTCACCTTATGGACGCAGAGACCTGGATGGACGCGGGAAAGGCAGTAGAACTTGGCTTTGCAGATGAAGTCATGAAACGCTCTGAAGTGCCGGAGGATATGGAGCCGCCTGCGGTGTCCATGCTTTATTCCAAAGCCGCTGTGGTCAATTCCCTTATGGATAAGATCGCAGCGAAGTGCAAGACCCATCCTAAGAAAACTGAAGACCCCAAACCCCAGGGCCGTTCCGTGGATAGTCTCTACGAGCGGCTTAATTTGATGAAATTTTAAGGAGGATAACGACTATGACTATTCTTGAACTGCGCGAAAAGCGCGCCAAAGCCTGGGAGGCCACCAAGGCATTCCTGGATTCCCACAGAAACGACAAAGGTATGCTGTCCGCTGAGGACGATGCCACCTACTCCCGCATGGAGCAGGAAATTACCGATCTCGGCAAGGAGATCGCCCGTCTGGAACGTCAGGAGGCGCTGGATGCGGAACTGAACCGCCCGGTGAACAAGCCTCTCACTGGCAAGCCCATGAACGGCAAGGAAACTGCCAAGACCGGCCGTGCCACCGATGAGTACCGCCAGAATTTCTGGAACATGATGCGCTCTAAGACCCCCATGCCCACCGTGATGAACGCCCTGCAGATCGGCACCGATTCCGAGGGCGGCTATCTGGTTCCTGACGAGTATGAGCGTACTCTGGTGGAGGCTCTGGAGGAAGAGAACATCTTCCGTCAGCTGGCAAAAATCATCCAGACCTCCAGCGGCGACCGCAAGATCCCCGTGGTAGCCACCAAGGGCACTGCGTCCTGGATCGATGAGGAGGGCGCATACCTGGAGAGCGATGATTCCTTCGGTCAGGTATCTATCGGTGCTTACAAGCTGGGCACCATGATCAAGGTTTCCGAGGAACTCTTGAACGACAGCGTCTTTAACTTGGAAAGCTACATCTCCCGTGAGTTTGCCCGCCGTATCGGTGCCAAGGAAGAGGAGTCCTTCTTCACCGGGGACGGTACTGGAAAACCCCTGGGCATTCTTGCCGCCACGGGCGGTGCTGAGACCGGCATTACCGCCGCGTCCGCTACGGCAATCACTGCCGATGAACTGATCGACCTGTTCTATTCCCTGAAAGCTCCTTACCGCAGAAATGCCGTGTGGGTTCTGAACGATTCCACCATCAAGGCCATCCGCAAGCTGAAGGATAACCAGGGTCAGTACCTCTGGCAGCCTTCCCTGACCGCAGGCACTCCTGACCTGCTGCTTGGCAAGCCGGTACGTACCTCTGCGTATATGCCTGCCATTGCTGCAGACGCCAAGACCATCGCCTTCGGTGATTTTTCCTATTACTGGATCGCTGACCGCCAGGGTCGCTCCTTCAAGCGTCTCAACGAACTGTATGCCGCTACCGGACAGGTTGGCTTCCTTGCCTCCCAGCGTGTGGACGGCAAGCTGATCCTACCGGAGGCCATCAAGGTGCTGGCGCAGAAGTCTGCGGGCTAATGATGAAGGGAGGCGGCGGTGATGGAAGCACTTCTTTCTAAGGTCAAAGCCAATCTCATTCTGGAGCATTCGGCGGATGATGAGCTTCTGAAGGGCTACATCACCGCCGCTGTTTCCTATGCGGAGAGCTACCAGCATATCCCGGAAGGCTACTACACGGAAAATGCGATGCCGGCCACTACCGAACAGGCGGTGATCATGCTGGCATCGCATTTCTATGAGTCCAGGGACGGCTCCACAGGCGGCTTCTTCGCAGACAACACCAATGCGGCACAGCAGGTGTGGAATACGGTCAACCTTCTCTTACGGCTTGACCGGGATTGGAAGGTGTGAGTATGAGCTTTGGCAAGATGAACACCTTCATTTCCATCGTAGAGAAACAGTTCATACAGGATGAGGACGGCTTCAAGGCGGAAACAGATGCGACTGTAGCAGAGGTACGGGCATACCGGGAAGGCCGGCATGGCAGTGAGAAATGGGCGAACATGGCGTCCTTCTCTACAGCCACCGATCTGTTCCGATTCCGAGTCATTCCAGGTGTGGAAATAACAACGGATATGCGAATCCTCTGTGACGGGCATACCTTCGAAATCACTTCTGTGGAGGATGTCAAAGGCAGAGGGATGTATCTGGAGGTACTGGGGACGGAGGTGAAAGCGGGTGGCTAAAGCAACATGGAAAATGCCGGAGGACTTTCTGATAAAGGTATCCCGGCTGGCGGATAAGACGGATGAGATCATCCCGAAAGTGCTGGAGGCGGGTGCAGAGGTCGTGGAGGACAAGGTGCGCTCCAATTTGCAGTCTGTCATTGGCAGCGGGACAAAGTATGACTCCAGAAGCACTGGGGAGCTTTTACGCTCCCTTGGCACTTCTCCCGCCCTGCAGGACAGGAACGGGGATTTTGACATAAAGGTGGGCTTTTCCGAACCCCGTTCTGACGGCGACAGCAACGCCAAAATCGCCACCATCCTGGAATACGGCAAAAGCGGCCAGCCTGCAAAGCCGTTTCTGAAGCCCGCCCGATCGGCATCCAAAAACGCCTGTATCAGCGCCATGAAGGCAAAGCTGGACGAGGAGGTGGAGAATATTTGAGTATACTTTCGGAAATCAAGGCAGCAGTCACAAACTGCGGCCTGCCTGTGGAGACTGGCGTGTTCTCCGATGAGCCGCCGGAGGAGTATGTGGTGGTCACGCCGCTTGCGGATACCTACGAGCTTCATGCCGATAACCTACCGGAATATGAGACCCAGGAGGCCCGCCTCTCCCTGTTCTCCAGGGGAAATTATCTGAAGCGGAAAAAGCAGCTTTCCAAAGCCCTGCTTGCCGCTGATTTTACCATTACGGACAGGCGGTATATCGGGCATGAGGACGATACCGATTACCACCACTACGCCATTGACGTGGCAAAAACCTATGAAACGGAGGAATGAGATATGGCTACCATTGGCCTTGATAAACTTTTCTATTCAAAAATTACGGAGGATGAGGACGGCAGCGAGACCTATGCCACTCCCGTCTCTCTTGCAAAAGCCATGACCGCAGAGCTTTCCGTGGAGCTTGCGGAGGCAACGCTGTATGCGGACGATGGCGCTGCGGAGGTGGTAAAGGAGTTCCAGAGCGGCACCCTCACCCTTGGCGTGGATGATATCGGTGCAGCCGCAGCATCTGACCTAACGGGAGCGGTGATCGACCAGAACGGCGTTATCATCTCCGCCAGCGAGGACGGCGGCGCTCCTGTCGCTATCGGCTTTCGCGCAAAGAAGGCAAACGGCAAGTACCGCTACTTCTGGCTGTACAAGGTGAAGTTCGGCATCCCTGCTACCAACCTGACTACCAAAGGCGAGAGCATCGAGTTCTCCACGCCCACCATTGAGGGGACGGTCATGCGCCGTAACAAGGTGGACGGTCAGGGCAAGCACCCTTGGAAAGCCGAGGTCACTGAGGGGGACGCTGGCGTGTCCGCATCGACCATTACCAACTGGTACCAGGAAGTCTACGAACCGTCCTATGCGGAAACCACTGCGGCCTCTCTGGACGGCGAAGGTTAAGGAGGATCTGAGTCATGGATGAAAGAACAGCGATGGTCACCATCGGCGGCGTGGAATATGAGATGCTTCTGACTACCCGTGCTACAAAGCAGATTGCTGGACGCTACGGCGGCTTGGAAAACCTGGGCGAGAAGCTGATGAAAGCAGAGAATTTTGAAATGGCGCTGGACGAGATCGTCTGGCTCATTACGCTCCTTTGCAACCAGCCTATTCTCGTCCACAATCTGAAACACCCGGAGGACAAAAGGCCTGAACTGACCGCCGAGGAGGTAGAGCTTCTCACCTCCCCGATGGAGCTGACCGACTACAAGGACGCCATCATGGAGGCAATGTACCGTGGTACCAAGCGGAACGTGGAAAGTGAGCCGGAGGGAAAAAACACGGCGGCCGGGTAAGTGACGAGGAGTTGTTTACCCGGCTTTTGTATTACGGCATGGCCCATCTGAGTCTCTCGCAGGATGAAGTGTGGCTCATGCCGTTTGGTTTGCTTATGGATCTCTGGGAATGCCATAAGCAGTTTATGGGGATCGCAAAGCCGAAGCAGGTGCTGACCATTGACGATGTGATTCCCTACGGAATTTAAGGAGAGGAGGTGCAGCCCGTGGCGGATAATTTCGGTCTGAAGATTGGCATTGAGGGCGAGAAGGAATTTAAAAAGGCGCTGTCCGAGATCAACCAGTCCTTCAAGGTGCTTGGCTCCGAGATGAAGCTGGTGTCCTCGCAGTTTGATAAAAACGATAAGTCCGTGCAGGCGCTTTCCGCAAGGAACACTGTGCTGAATAAGGAAATCGAAGCACAGAAAAACAAGGTGGAAACCCTGCGGGCTGCCCTCCAGAATGCCGCCGACTCCTTTGGGGAGAACGACCGCCGCACCCAGAACTGGCAGATCCAGCTGAATAACGCGGAAGCCGCCTTAAACAGCATGGAGCGGGAACTTTCCGATAATGAGCGGGCCATTGAAGCCCTCTCCCAGGAGGAAACGGATGCGGCGGACGCTACGGAACGGCTCTCCCGTGAGATTGCCCAGCAGGAGGATGCGCTTGCCGGGATGAAGCGTGCCTATTCCAATGCCGTGCTGCAGTACGGCAAAGGCTCCAGCGAGGCAAAGGAGCTGGAAGGACGCATCTCCCAGCTTTCCGGGGAACTTCGGGAAAACCGGGAGCGGATGAAGGACGCCGGGGATGTGGCGGAGGACTTGGGCGATTCGCTGGAGGATGCCTCCGAAGGGGCGGACAAATTAGGCTCCGGCCTTTCGGTGGCTACGGTGGCGATGGGCAACCTCATCTCCTCCGGTATCCAGGCGGCGCTAAACGGCATCAAGGAGCTTGGCAGCGCCATCTGGAACCTGGACGAAGCCACGGAGGAATACAGGGTAGCCCAGGGCAAGCTGACCACCGCTTTTGAAGCGGCCGGCTACAGCGGCGAAGCGGCGCAGAAGTCTTACAACGAGTTTTACAAGATTCTTGGCGATACGGACACGGCAACCGAAGCGTCACAGCTTTTGGCACAGCTTGCCCAAAATGAGCAGGACATCACCAAGTGGACGAACATTGCCGCAGGCGTTTACGGCACTTTTGGCGATGCCCTTCCCATCGAGGGCATGATCGAGTCGGCAAACGAGACTGCCAAGGTGGGACAGGTCACAGGCTCCCTGGCGGACGCCTTAAACTGGGTGGGCATCAGCGAGGACGAATTTAACGAGAAGCTGGCGGCCTGCTCGGATGAGAGCGAACGGAACCGCCTTATCATGGAGACCCTCTCCGGAGCGTATGACGAGGCAAGCGGCGCGTTTTACCGTAACAATGAGGCGCTGGTGGCATCCAGGGAAGGACAGGCGCAGCTGGATGAAACTCTTGCGGGGCTTGGGGAGACCATCTCCAATGTAAAGAACAGCCTGCGGGCGGAGTTCCTTCCCGCCATTTCCGAGGTCATCTCTGCCTTTACCGATATGATAAACGGCGTGGACGGGGCGGACGCGGCATTTGCCGAAGCCATCACGGGGCTTGTGAATACGGCAGTTTCCATGCTGCCGCAGTTTGTGGATACCGGGATGCAGATGCTGACTTCACTTCTGTCTGGCATCATCCAGAGCCTTCCTGCTGTGGTGGAGGGTGCGGCGCAAATCATTGTCACCCTTGCCCAGGGAATCGCGGAGGCTGTGCCTACCCTGATTCCGCAGATCGTCCTTGTGGTGACGCAGATCGTGCAGACGCTGATTGAAAATCTGCCCATGATCCTGGACGCTGCCCTGCAGCTGATTCTGGGGCTGGCACAGGGGCTTCTGGACGCGATCCCCGTGTTAGTCGCAGCCTTGCCTGCCATCATCACGGCACTGGTGGAGTTTATCGTGGGGGCGATTCCGCAGATCATTGACGCCGGGATACAGCTTCTGACCTCCCTGATTTCCGCACTGCCGGAGATCATCACGGCCATTGTGGCGGCAATCCCACAGATCATCGATGGGCTGGTGACGGCAATCCTTGGCAGTATCCCGCAGATTATTGACGCCGGAGTAAACCTGCTGATTTCCCTGATTCAGAACCTGCCTACCATTATCACTACCATTGTAGGGGCGATTCCACAGATCATCACAAGCATTATCAACGCCCTTGTCGGGAACATCGACAAGATCATCCTGGCCGGCGTACAGCTTTTCGTGGCCCTGATCACAAATCTTCCGAAAATCATCGTGGAGATCGTAAAGGCGGTGCCGCAGATCATCTCCGCTATCGTGAAGGGCTTTGCCGGAGGTGTGTCCCAGATGGCAAATATCGGCCTGAACCTCATCAAGGGCATCTGGAACGGTATCGGGAATGCGGCAAGCTGGCTGTGGAGCAAGGTCAGCGGCTTCTGTTCGAACCTGCTCAGTAAAATCAAGGGCTTCTTCGGTATTTCCTCCCCGTCCAGAGAGATGGCGTGGGTGGGCGATATGCTGACTCAGGGACTTGCAGGCGGCATCGAGGACGGCGCAGGCGCGGCCATCAGTGCCGCAGAGGACTTAAACAACGGCATCCTTGGCGTTATGAACGGGCTGGCAGCAGATATGCAATCGGCGGTTCCATCAAACTTTGCCTTTGACGCAAGCGGGACGGTCGGTTCTGTTTCCGGCGGCATGGGAGGCGCAGGCGGTTCCTCTTTCGGAACACTGATTACCATCCAGCAGATGATTGTCCGCAGTGAGGACGATATCCGCAGGATTTCTCAGGAGCTTTACAACCTGATCCAAACCGGTTCCCGCGCCCAGGGACGGTTCAGTACGGCATAAAGGAGGGATATGCTTTGGGCTTTTCATACAATGACGTCACTTCAAAGAGCATGGGGCTGAAAGCAAGGCTGACCTCCTGGCAGGTTTGCGGTCGGCTCCGCAACTTTACCACCACCGTCCCCGGAAAGTATGGAGTTACCGACTTTGGGGCGGACTTTGACTACCGGGAGATCGTGGTCTCCTGCAGCATCTTTCCAAGGCACAGCTTTCCCGCCCTGGTTTCCACGCTGGATGATATCGCGGCATGGCTTGACCCGGTGGGCGGATTAAAGCAGCTTATCTTAGACGATGTGCCGGACCGATATTTTATGGCAAGGCTGAACGCTGCGGTGGAGTGCGAACGGCTCCTTCGCTCCTCCGGCAGCTTTGATTTGACCTTTTTCTGCCCTGACCCCTTTGGCTACGCCATCGAGGATGAAAACTTTTCTGTCACGGTGGAGGGCAGTCACACCATAACCCGTCATACCGGGAACATGGAGTCGAATCCCATCTACCGCATTGAGGGAGAAATTACCTCCGCAGCAGGAAACTATATCAGCATCACCACCAACGGGCAGGAATTAAAGATCGTCAATGCCACCCTTGCGGCGGGCGAAACGCTGGTGGTGGATACCGACCGCATGACTGCCTATGTGGAGGATGAAAACGGTACTACAGTGCGAAACGGGCTGCCCTATCTGGAGGAGCTGAATTTTCCCACGCTTTCTGTGGGCGACAACACAGTCTCTGTGGCAGCGGCAAACGCTGTATTTACGGGGCTGGAAATACAGGCAAGGAGCAGATGGAGGTGAGCGGCGATGGCTTTAAAAACAATACTCAACCAGCAGACAGACTTTACCGGGGAGTTCCCGGCCGAGTGGGCAAAGGGCGGCCTGTGGCGGATGAATGAATCTGCTCCTGATGAAAACAACAATCTCCTGGATTCCTCCGGTGCGGAAAGACCTGCCTTCATTAACAACTGGAGCGGCACCACCGCATCGATGCGAAACGGACAGAAAGGCAATTACTTCCGTTTTAATATCAATAATCCTTCCACAGAGCAGACCTATCTGAAGGTTACCAATGACGGCACCATTTTTGCAGAGCTTGGAGGGCGCATCCTCTGTGGCGGCTGGATGTCACCGACTACTTATTCTGTGGGAAACACCTACTGCCCAATCTTCAATACAAGATACGGTCCCGGTCAGCCAATTTTCTACCTGTCCCTTATCCGTGGCAGGCCGAGGATCATGCTCTATGACGATACCGGCTCCCTGATTCTGGATGAGTCGGTCACGCCGTCCTTCTCTCTGGTAAACGGCGGCTGGTACTTTATTGCCTGCCTCATCGAGCCGGATAACAAGACGGCACAGTATGTGGTGGGCGACCGGGACAGCGGCACGGTGTGGGCATCGGATAAGCTCTCTTTTACCGGGGAACTGAACCGCTCCTGCACAGCCGACCTGATCCTTGGAATGCACGCCGATTCCTACTGGTATGCCGGAGGGCTGGACGACTGGTTCTTAGACTGCGACACCCAGCTTACCGCAGAGGATTTGATGGACTATTTCCGCTCCTCCCTGATGGCAAATGCCGGGGATACCTCCGGGAGTGTGGACGGTATCACCGAGCTGGGAGCAGTCGCGCTCCGGGCATCAAGTGGTGTGTACCCGTCTGAGGGCGTGCTGACCACAGCGGCGGCCGACTGCAATCTCTCCGGCACGGGACGTGTGTCTGTGACCAGCGAGTATATTTCCGGCACAACGGCAATCAGTCTGATTGAAACCTCCACCAGCGATGACCTGACCGATTGGAGCGATTGGGCGGCAGTCCCGGCAGACGGGCGGCTGACTTCTCCCAACCGCACATATATCCGTTTCCGGGTAACGCTCACGACTTCCGATACTTCCCGGACGCCAAAGCTCATCGATATCCGGCTCTACGACATCCCGAAAGCGCCATATGAGAAGATCGGCTACGCAAGGCCGGTGGTGCTGGACAGGAACGGCGCATGGGAGGCGGTGCTGGAGAATGCTTACGACATCATTGTCACGGGCGAGATCAACGGTGAGGACACCCTGTCCTTTAAAATTCCTTACCGGGATGGCAAGCGTGGGTATATCGACAGTGAGAAGAAGATCCAGATTGTAGATGATGTGTACAAGGTCAGGACGGTCACCGATACCAGGGATACGGACGGCAGCGCCGTGACCGAGGTGTATGCGGAGGCGGAGTTCTATGACCTGACATTCTCTGTCCGCAAAGAAGAAAGAACCTTTGAAGCGGAATACCCGGAGACCGCAATGGCCTACGCCTTAGAGGGTACCGAGTGGAGCGTTGGTACGGTGACGGTGCGGACAAAGCGCACCTGGACCAGTACGGAAAAGAATGCCCTGTCTATCCTTAGAAATACAGCAGACCTCCATGGCGGCGACCTGGTCTTTGACTGTCCCAACCGTCTGGTGCATCTTTTGACGGTAAACGGCAGGGACAGCGGCGCGCTTTTTGCCTACAGGAAGAACATGAAATCCATCCAGCGTGTGGTGGATACCAGGGAGCTTGTGACAAGGCTCTACGCCGTGGGTGCGGAAGGGATGACCTTTGCGGACATCAATGGTGGAAAAGCCTATGTGGAGGATTTTACCTACACAAATGAGGTGCGCATCTCCACCCTGGACTGCTCCTCCTTCACGAATCCCTATCAGATGAAGGAGTACGCCGAAATGCGGCTGGCAGATTACGCAAAGCCCACCATCTCCTATGTGCTGAATGCGATGGACTTATCCGTCCTGACGGGCTACGAGCATGAAGCCTGGGAGCTTGGGGATTACGTCCGTGTGGAGGATAAGGAACTGGGGCTTTCGGTCACCACCCGTATCGTACGCAGGGAATACAATCTGCAGGAGCCGTGGAACACGGTGCTGGAGCTTTCCACCACGCTGAAGAACCTGGGCAGCTCCGCCAGCCAGTGGGACAATGCGGCGGATTCCCTGGAAGGCACCAGCATGGTGTCCAATAACGATATCCGGGAAATGGTCCCATTCAACCTGCTGCGGAATTCCCGCGCTGATGACGGGCTTGCGTATTGGGTCAGCTCCGGCTTTGAAGCGGACGGCGAAAACGGTGCATCCGGCACGGCGTCCTTCAAGGCGGAGGGCGTGGCGGGCATGACCAAAAGCCTGTCCCAGACCGTTTATCCCGCCAACCGCTCCAGCTACACCCTGTCGGCGCAGATCGGCTCGGAAAATCTGGAGAAGCTGAGTGATGACGCCCAGGTGGGCATTGAAGTGGTGATCGAGTATGAGGACGGCAGCACGGAATCAAGATTTATTGACCTGTACTGATGGAAGGAGGACAACATGGCATATTTATCATCTACCTCCGCCAAGATCACGCCGGAGAATTATTCCGCCAGGGTCAAGTCCATCACGGTGCGGGTGTGCATCACCAACTGCACCGGGATACTTTATATTACGGACATCCTCCTGCAGGCAGGGGCGGTGGCCACGGGATGGGTAGGCCATCCCTGCGAGATGAAGTGGACGCTGGATGGGTAAAATCGCTTTTATCCGGCTGGCGGAGGTCATTAACCGGAAACAGGATATGCGTGTCGTGAGCGTCACCGTGAAGCCTACCATCACAAACTGCTCCGGCACGATTTATTTTACCGACCTGCAGCTGCAGGAAGGCGCAGCCCTGACGGGATACACGCCGCACACAGAGGTGTTCCTTCAGAAATATCGTGAAGACGGCGAGGTCAAGGCTCCCGTCTGGTTCAACGGCGTGGTACGGGGAGAAGAAACGGTCATCCTCTTTAATCTTGGGCAGACCTCCGCAGGCTTGGATGTGCATCTCTACCCCAAGTCCGATATGGAGGGCGGCTCCGTTAAACTGGCGCAGGGCGTGGGCGGTCAGAAGGTTTCTTTTCCGGGTGCACTCTCTGCGGAAGATGACCTTGCTCTTCTGGCGTCCACACGGGAATGCACCAGAAACGGCAGCCCGGAGAAAAAAGAGGGCTTTTACCAGTACAGCGCCGCCTGGGATTCCAAGCACAGGGTAACGCTTGCGGAGGGGAAAACGGCACGGGTATTGTTTGAGATGCAGGAAATGCAGGATGGAGGTGCGCTGCTCTGATGGATACATTAAAAGGCAAACAGATCATGGTATGGACGTTTATGGGCAACGCCAGAATGTATGAAGCCCTGCGGGACTACGGCGACCGCATCAGCCAGATCGGGCTGTTCTCCTTTAAGGTTCGAGCTACCGGGGAGATTTACGAGAGCGGCGTGGCAATTTCAGATATGCTCACTTACATCAACAAGTGGCCCCATATCAACTGGCTTTTGACCGTGGCAAACGATGGCGCAAACAGCATCTTCCGCGCCCTGCGGGACAACACGGACGGGGCGCAGGACAGGTTCCTTTCGGAGATCGTCCGCATCATGGAGAAATATCCCTGGTGTGACGGCATCGACATCGATCTGGAGCGTGGGGACGGCTATTCCACCCATACGGAGTCTACGGCGATGTTCCGCAATATCTACAATACCGTGAAAGCCTATGACCCTGCAAAGCACATGAACATCTGCCTGCCGGGAATGACCAGCGTCAATGGCTCGGTGGGCGGTGAGAACTGGTGTGTTTACGGCGACTTGGACGCTTACTGCGATACCGCGTCCATCATGTCCTACGGCATGGCATGGGCGGGCTCCGCACCGGGTCCGGTTTCCCCAAGAAGCTGGCTGGAGGGTATCTACGATTACGCCACGAAGGTCATGGACTCGAATAAAATTTTTCTCGGTATGCCTGCCTACGGCTGGAACTGGCAGATCTACGACACGCCGGAGAACCTGGGGAGAACCTATCGGGGAACGTCCAACACCTACTATGCCGCCAAGCTGTGGATGACGGGCGGCTACAATTTCGCGGACGATGCGCCGCCCCAGCCCTTTCTCCCCATCGTGGCCTATTGGGACGATTACGATAAGGTGCCCTATGCCTTTCCCCATGTCTACGACTACATGGAAGGGGCGGACGCAGTTTCCCGTGAGTATCCCCAGCTTGTGGGGACATACAACCGCAGGCGATACCTGACCGCCTACGGCAAGGAGCAGAAGACCGAGTTTGGGACGGTGTACATTGACCATGATGGAGGTAATTATTCCTCTGCTTCCGGCATCGTCTCCATTGAAAACGGCATTGCCACTCTGGGGGATAACGGCTCGGTGACCTATAGCTTTAATATTGATACGGCGGGAACCTACGATGTGGCGGTGCGGCTCTGCTATCCCTTCTGGGACAAAAACGGCATCTATGTGGCTCTGGACGGCAGCACAAAGCATTTCACGGAGAGCCGCCTGTGGTGGCCATACTGGCGGAGTACCTTCTGGACATCCCTTGCCAGCGGCGTTTCCCTCTCTGCCGGGACGCATACTATCACCATCTCGGTGGATGTCAAAGGCGTGCAGTTTTACGGTTTCCGTGTCTGCTCCAATTTTTCTGAGGAGCCCTCTGTCGGAGAAGCCACCTTTGCCCTTGCGCCCAGGAGCTTTAAGGACGTGGACGGCAACATGGCTGTGCCGGATAAGGGCTTCAAGCTGACTCTGGAGATGCTCCGCAGAAAGCCGGATTCGGCGCTCGTCTGGTACGAGGACTTCCGGGACTACGGTGTGCTGGAGACGGACTACTGGACGGTGCGCTCCGGCTCGTGGGAGGTATGGCGTTCGGATGAATACTCGATGGAGCGTGTCTACTCCCAGCTTGAGGGTAAAGGAGAGCTTGCCTGGAACTATGACGGCTTTTCGGAGCTGCATCTTCGGGCAAGGCTGGCGTTCCCGGCAAATGGCAGCGGCAAGGCGGGTGTGTTCTGCGGCAGCCTGTTCTGCTGCTTAAACTACGATTCCCAGGCAGTGGAGCTATATAGCGGCTCCACTCTCCTTGGCAGCTACAGCCAGGAAATCACAAGAACCGCATCGGCGGATCTGAGGGACAGTCCCTCCATGTACACGGTGGAGATGCGTATCCGTGGGAACCGGGTGCGGGTGTATTCCGGCTCCTCCTATACCCTGCGCTTTACGGCAACGGTCAGTGGCTTTTCCGGGGGCTACGCCGGATACCGCTCGGACAACACGACCGTGTGTGAGCTTTTGCGTCTGGGGGACGCCTGGACGTATGAGCCGTATGAACGGTTTGATGTGGAAATGCCGGACGGCAGTTTCAAAAGCTACGGCAGGATCAGCCGTTCCAACTGTACCTGGGATGAGGAGTTCCAGGTGTTCACGCTGACCTCCGATGTGGAGGAATCCTCCACCCGGAGCGAGGACATCTCCCTGGACTACGACTTTTTCCACTCTGACCTTTTGGAGATATCCTGTGGCGGGAACTACACGGCGAAGGTCATACCAAAGGACATCAACATCTGGATATCCCGGCTGTTCCTCGGCGATGCGGACGGATTCTCCATCCTCTACTACCAGGACGTGGACTCCCTTGTCTACTGGGCGAACCAGGCGGCATACCGCTGGAAGCTCCGGGGAATGTGTATGTGGTCCTTGGGTCAGGAGGATATGCGATTATGGGAGTGGCTGCCGAAACAGATTTGACAATTTAATCTTTTGGGAATCAGCGACTGCTTTTCGAAGCGGCCGCTTTTTTCATACACAAAACCAAGAGAAACGGAGGTTACCAACATGAAGGAATTTTGGAATGTGATTCAGATGGTGTTCACCGCTGTGGGAGGGTGGCTTGGCTACTTCCTTGGCGGCAACGATGGGCTGCTCATCGCCCTGGTGGTGTTTGCGGTGGCGGACTACATCACGGGTGTAATGTGCGCCGTATCTGACAAGAAACTCAACAGCCAGGTGGGATTCAAAGGAATCTGCCGGAAGGTACTGATTTTCCTGCTGGTGGGGATTGCCCACATTCTGGATGTGCAGGTCATCGGTACGGGTTCCGTGCTTCGCACGGCGGTGATTTTCTTCTATCTGTCCAACGAGGGTGTGAGTATCATCGAGAACGCCGCACACCTTGGACTGCCCATCCCGGAAAAGCTGAAGGCGGTATTGGAGCAGCTCCATGACAGAGCAGAAAATGAGAAGGAGGACGAATGATCATGGCTTACACAAACAGTTCACTGGTATCTTATACGAAGCTCAGCCCCAACCACTCCGGGCAGAGGACGCACTCCATCGACCGCATCACACCCCACTGTGTGGTGGGGCAATGCTCGGTGGAGACGCTGGGCAGTATCTTCCTGCCCACGTCCAGACAGGCAAGCTGCAACTACGGCATCGGCGTGGACGGTAGGGTCGGAATGTATGTGGAGGAGAAAAACCGCTCCTGGTGTTCTTCTTCCAGTTCCAACGATCAGCGGGCCGTCACCATCGAGTGTGCGTCCGATACCACAGAGCCGTATGCCTTTAAGGATGTGGTCTACCAGAAGCTGATCACTCTTTGCGTGGATATCTGCAAGAGAAACGGCAAGAAGAAGCTCCTGTGGTTTGGCGATAAGGACAAGACGCTCTCATATGAGCCGAAGTCCGATGAAATGGTGCTGACGGTGCATCGCTGGTTTGCCAACAAGTCCTGTCCCGGAAACTGGATGTATGCCAGGATGGGCGATCTGGCAGAAAAGGTCACGGCAGCTCTCGGTGGTGGTGCCAGTGGTACCGATGGTTCCGGGTCTGCACAGGGAACACAGGCCTCTGCTTTTTCCGGGCTTTCCGAGGCGGATGTTGTAAAGAGTGTAGGGGCATTGTTTACGGCGGATCAGAAGAAAACGGGCATCCTCGCATCGGTTTCGATGGCGCAGTTCATACTCGAATCTGGCTACGGCAAGAGTGAACTGGCGCAGAACGCCAATAACGTGTTCGACATGAAATGCTCCCTCTCCGGCAATACCTGGAGCGGCTCGACCTGGGACGGCAAAAGTAAGTACACCAAGCAGACGAAGGAGCAGAACGCTGACGGCAGTTATGAAACTGTTACGGCAGATTTCAGAAAGTACCCTTGTGTGGAGGACTCCATCACCGACCACAGTGCATATCTCATTGGGGCGAAGAACGGAAACAAACTCCGATATGACGGTCTGAAGGGCTGCACCGACTACAAGAAAGCTGTGCAGATCATCAAGGACGGTGGTTATGCCACGAGCCTGACCTATGTGGAGAACCTTTGCTCCATCATCGAGCGGTGGAACCTCACGCAGTACGATGTGAAGGAGTCTGGGACGGCAATCGCCTGGTACCGTGTCCGTAAGACCTGGGCAGACTCCAAGTCGCAGAAAGGTGCGTTCAAGATTTTGGATAACGCCAAGAAATGCGCTGACGCAAATCCGGGATATAGTGTGTTTGATGTAAATGGTGTAAACATCTACACACCGAAAACAACAACTGCCGAGGTTCCGTTCCTTGTAAAAGTCAGCATTTCTGATCTGAACATCCGTAAAGGCCCTGGGACGGACTATGACAGGACTGGCAAGTTTACCGGCATCGGGGTGTTCACCATTGTTGAGGTGAAGTCCGGCAAAGGCTCCACGGCGGGCTGGGGACGGCTCAAATCCGGTGCGGGCTGGATAAGCCTTGATTACGCAGCCAAAATCAAATAACTTAACCTGCTGAAAGCCCACCCTACCATAACGGTTCGGTGGGCGTATTTTTTTCGGCCAAAACAGACTCCAATGTCCAGATGGGTCATTGAGGGAAACCTCAGAACGGAGGAACCACAATGACAAATCAGCAAAAAGAACAGATAACCGCCCTACGCTCACAGGGATATGGATATGCCACCATCGCCAAAGCTGTGGGATTGAAAAAAGATACCGTTGTCGCATTCTGTCGTAAAATTGGGCTGACCGGCACGAAGGCCGCAGACAACAGCCGCATTGAACTGGACGCCGGATTCTGCCTTCAATGCGGTGCATTGCTTACGCAGACTCCCGGCAGAAAGCGCGTCAAGTTCTGCTCGGATAACTGCCGTACCATCTGGTGGAATGCACACCCGGAAAAGGTCAACCGCAGGGCTGTATACCACTTCACCTGCGCTCACTGTGGGAAGCCCTTCACCGCCTACGGCAACGCAAAAAGGAAATACTGCTCTCACACCTGCTATATCGCAGACCGCTACAAAGGTGGTGGCGGGCATGAGTGAGGACAGATTCCGCTCTGAAATGAGCTACCTTGCCGCCATCTCCATCGCAAAGAATCTCCGTGAAAAGGGGCTTCTGAGCGAGGAGGAATATGCCGTAATTGATACAAATCTGAGGGCTGCGTTCTCTCCATCTTTGGGTACATTATTATCGGAAAATGACTTGATATAATCGGCTTTTAGAGTGATATATAGTGTCGGAAAGGAGTGATTTTCATGCGGATCGTAAATAAAATCGAAGCGAAAACACCGCAGATGCCGCGCCGCAAAAGGGTCGCTGCCTACGCGAGAGTCTCAATGGAGTCCGAGCGGCTGCAGCACTCCCTTTCGGCACAGGTCAGCTTTTACAGCAGTTTGATACAGAGCAATCCTGCCTGGGAGTATGTTGGCGTATACGCCGACAACGGGATAACCGGCACCAAAGCCGAAGCCCGCGAAGAGTTCAATCGGATGATTGCCGACTGCGAAGCCGGAAAAATCGACATTGTCCTGACAAAGAGCATTTCCCGTTTCGCGCGCAACACCGTTGATCTGTTAAATACGGTGCGCAGACTCAAAGAGCTGAGCGTTTCCGTGCAGTTTGAAAAGGAGCGCATCGACTCCCTCACCGAGGACGGCGAGTTGATGCTGACCCTCCTGGCGTCCTTCGCCCAGGAAGAAATACGCAGCCTATCGGACAACGTCAAATGGGGTACCAGGAAACGGTTTGAAAAAGGCATCCCCAACGGCCGATTTCAAATTTATGGCTACCGCTGGGAGGACGACCATCTGGTCATCCACGAGGAGGAGGCAAAGATCGTCCGGCTCATCTATGACAATTACCTGAATGGCTTATCTGCGGAAACCACAGAAAAGCAGCTCGCCGAGATGGGTGTGAAATCCTACAAGGGACAACACTTTGGTAATTCCTCCATCCGGCAGATTCTCGGCAACATCACTTATACGGGCAACCTTCTATTCCAAAAGGAATATGTGGCGGACCCCATCAGCAAAAAAAGCAAAATCAACCGTGGAGAGCTGCCGCAGTATTTCGTGGAGAACACGCACGAGGCCATCATCCCGATGGAGGTTTATCAGGCGGTGCAAGCCGAAAAAGCGCGCCGCCGGGAGCTTGGCGCATTGGCAAACTGGAGCATCAATACCTCCTGCTTTACCAGCAAGATTAAGTGCGGTCGGTGCGGAAAGAGTTATCAGCGCTCCAACCGCAAGGGACGGAAAGACCCAGACGCCAACTACACCATCTGGATTTGCGGAACCCGAAGAAAGACCGGGAATGCCCAATGCCAAAACAAGGATATCCCGGAGCAGATGCTCAAGGAAGCCTGCGCTGAGGTCATGGGGCTGGATAAGTTTGACGAGATCATCTTTTCAGAGCAGGTAGACCGCATTGAGATTCCTGCTCCGAATGAGATGGTCTTCTATTTTAAGGACGGCCGCATCGTGCCGCGCCACTGGGAATCCACCATGCGGAAGGACTGCTGGACAGATGAGCGCAGAGCCGCCAAAGGCCGATATGTTCAGGAGCATCAGCTTGGCCCCAACAGTTCCTGCTTCACCAGCCGCATTCGCTGCGACAGCTGTGGTGAGAACTACCGCAGGCAGCGGTCACGGCACAAAGACGGCAGTTTTGATTCCGTATGGCGGTGTGCGTCCAGCGGAAAATGCCAAAGCCCCAGTATCAAGGAAGAGATCCTCAAAAAGCTGTGTGCTGAGGCTATGGGGCTGGAGTCATTTGACGAGATGGCTTTCCGTGAGCAGATCGCCTGCATTCACATCATGGCTCCATTCCAGCTTTCCATCCGCTTCTTTGACGGTCACGTCTTTGAAGCGGGATGGGAAAACAAACGGAAGATGCCCGGGCACACAGAGCAGCGCAAGCAGCATATGCGGGAAGTAATGATACAGAGATGGAGGGAAAAGCGTGGCGAAAGTAACGACGATACCGGCAACGATAAGCCGATTCACGGCAACGCCGATCAATGAAAAGAAAAAGCGCCGCACCGCCGCCTACGCCCGTGTTTCCACGGACAGCGAGGAGCAGCTCACCAGCTACAGCGCCCAGGTGGACTATTACACCAACTATATCAAAAGCCGGGACGATTGGGAGTTTGTTTCCGTGTATACGGACGAAGGCATAACAGGCACGAATACCAAGCACCGCGAGGGCTTCAAACGCATGGTGGCGGATGCGCTGGCGGGAAAGATAGACCTCATCGTCACCAAGAGCGTGAGCCGTTTTGCCCGCAATACGGTGGACAGCTTGACCACGGTGCGCCAGCTCAAGGAAAAAGGCGTGGAGATTTATTTCGAGAAGGAAAATATCTGGACCCTGGACAGCAAGGGCGAACTGCTTATCACCATTATGTCCTCACTGGCGCAGGAGGAAAGCCGGAGCATTTCGGAGAACTGCACCTGGGGACAGAGAAAACGTTTTGCAGACGGAAAGGTCACCGTGCCCTTCAAGCGGTTCCTCGGCTACGACCGGGGGCCTGACGGCAATCTGGTTCTGAATAAGGACGAGGCAGTCATCATCCGCCGCATTTACAGTATGTTCCTGCAGGGCATGACGCCGCATGGCATTGCCGCCAGACTGACCGCCGACGGCATCAAATCGCCGGGCGGCAAGGACAAATGGAACGCAGGAGCAGTTCGCAGCATCCTCACCAACGAGAAGTACAAAGGTGATGCCCTCCTGCAAAAAAGCTACACGGTGGATTTCCTCACCAAAAAGAAAAAGGTCAACGAGGGTGAAATTCCGCAGTACTATGTGGAGGGCAACCACGAAGCCATCATCCAGCCGGAGGTGTTTGAACTGGTACAGCAGGAACTGGAGCGCAGAAAAAGCAGCCGTGGTCGGCATAGCGGCGTCCATCTTTTCTCCGGCAAGATACGCTGCGGACAATGCGGCGAGTGGTACGGCTCGAAGGTCTGGCATTCCAACAGCAAATACCGTCGGGTAATCTGGCAATGCAATCACAAGTATGACGGCGAGGAAAAATGCTCCACTCCGCACTTGACAGAGGATGAGATCAAAGCGATGTTTGTCTCCGCGGCAAACAAGCTGATAGGAAAAAAGGCTTCAATCATCTCGCCGCTCCGGGCTTCGCTGGATGTTGCTTTCGACATCTCCGCACTGGAAGCCGAAACTGCGGAACTGCAGGATGAGATCATGGTAGTCTCAGACCTTATCGAAAAATGCATCTACGAAAACGCTCATGTGGCGCTCGACCAGACGGAGTACCAAAAACGCTATGACAGCCTCACCGCCCGTTTCGATACTGCAAAGGCACGGCTGGAGGAAATCGAAGCCGCCATTGCCGACAAGAAATCCAGACGGGCGGCAATCGAAGCCTTTTTGGACACGCTGGCGCAGGCTGACCTGATGGAGAAATTTGACCCCGCCCTCTGGTGCGGACTGGTGGATTTCGTAACCGTCTACGACAGGAACGATGTGCGGTTCACCTTTAAGGATGGGCGGGAAGTTAAAGCCTAACGAAAAGATACTCCTCACTACCATTACGGCGGTGAGGAGTTTTTCGTTAATAGGTTCTGAATTTGTATCTGTGAGTCAATGCCCGTTCAATCATTGTGATGTCTTCTACACCAAACTCTTTTTTAGTCATCTGGACAGAGGATAGGAACTCTTTGTTTTTTCGTAGAGACTTGGCAAGGAGTTTCTTATCCTTCTCATCGAGGGGAATCGTAAACAGCAGGTTCGCCATAGAAATAACTATATTTCTGTGATCCTTGAAATATTTTCTGAATGTCTCGGTTTCGACCGCACACACTTTGTCGAAATCCTGCTCGGAGAACTTTGGCTGAAGACCCAAAATAGGATTGACGAGTAGCTTTGTAGCGGCTTCCATGAGATTTACATATGCACCCAATTCGTACTGCTGTTCTTCGGTCATTTGGCTGTAATCCGTACCAAAGGTTTCGATTTTGATAACCGCCTCTTCCAGTTTCCCGGTTTCATCGATGATCCTCTTGATGCGTTCACTCAGTTCGACAATCGCAAGTTCATAGGACTTGACATCTCTGTTGCTGATGAGGGTGTATACATTCTCCAATCTTTCCTTATCGCCTTTGGTTTTGAAGAACATCAGACCACTTGCAATAATTGACAGACCGGCAATCGTCCAGCCGATAGGACCGGCAAGTGCCAGGAAAGCACTTCCGGCAGCCATTCCGCCACCGCCAGCTGCCAAAGCACCGCCACCCAACCAGGCTAAGGCGGCATTAGTAGCAGCCGCACCACTCAAAGCAGAAATGGCTGTTCCTGTAGATGCAACACCGAAAGTTGTCGCAACGCCCATAGCCACGGTGGGACCAAGGGTAACAACAGCAACTCCGGCACCGACTCCTGCGGCTCCCTGTCCAGCAGCTTTAACTTCGGCCTTTTTATACTCCAGTTCGATTTTCTCTGCTTGTTGCTTCCAGTTCACCCTGATTGCCTTGAGGTTTTCGTATTTTAATCTGTTTTCTTCAGGCACATTCCGAATGCGATCAAACAATGCCTGAATTGCAGTCAACGAAGCATAGAGGTCACCTGTATGCTGACCTAATTCATTTATTTTCTGATTTGTCTTCTTCGAAGCAGACTCAGCCTTCTGCTGTGCTAATTGAAGTTTTGACAGCTTTTTAGCCATATCATTTTCCTCCAAAGTATCTGTCAATGTCCGCTTTGCTTTTCAGCACCCGGTTTGCGGGAACATTGCGTAATTCTGCTAATTGTGCTGATTTTCCGAATGCCTCAATATATGCACCGCTTTTTTTGAAATCGGCAACGAATGTCAGCAGACGGGCATCATCATATTTCACAGACAGAATCTTTAGCCCCTCTATGTAGTTCTCAACGATTGTGATTTCCTTGGCTGCGAAATCAGCCTCTCTCTTTGCATGGCCATAAGAAATAGCACGTTTTGTTTCACCGTACAACGAAATGGCAAACCGACCGACACCAACAACATTGAGACGCAGAACAAATTCAACCACATTGAAAGTTCCACCCCCGCTTACAAGTGCTCTGCCTACAGCATCTCCTGCATCAACCAGGCAGAACGTGCCGTGTGCGACAGTCAGCATTCGTTTTACTGTAGGATTAGAGAACGGCTCGCATTTCTTCCACATCAGTTTGAAAGAACGCTCTACTTTAGGTGTCTCTGTGAAATATCTATACAGACGCCTGACTGCATAGATAAGGCGTACAAGTAGCTCATTCAAAAACACAGGGATAGCCTGGGCTGTCTGAAAACGAGTATCATAGCCCTTCTCGAATATCTCCAATGCCAATTCGTTCATGGCCTTGTCCGTATCGGTAACGCTTAACCCTAATTTCGCTTTTATTGCGATTATGTCATTCGTCCAGGTCCAAAGAGGTGAAGGAATGCCCATGCCACGATTCCCAGCTTTGGCACTGGAATTAGAACCAGATACATCCGACATGAGGTGTCCGAACCAGTTCACAAAACCACAAAATAATTTGCTTGGGATGTTACCGCCTTGCAACTCCCATTTATCATCTGCTTGCTGCAAAGAAATAAGCTGTCCATCCGATATAAAATGAGATGTGTTAGAAAACTGATCCAATATCGAAAAGAACAGACCCAACAAACTGGGATTATGAGCAAGTGACTTGAAATGATGATTCTTGGCGTTCATACCAAAGACGGCGCGTCCGGCATCGCCAAGACCCGTCTGATCATACGGGACTTTGAACTCTTTTTCCAAGAACCGAAGTGCTGAATCGAGACTGTCAAATTCCTTCTTGTCCGGGTGGCATAGCTTTGCGAAATCCATTGTCCTGTTGGCAAACCATTTATCGGTAATATCCCCAATAGGTGATTCACCGGGTTTTCCCACAAGGAATATATCGATAACCCCACATAAGGCACCGGAACTTGCAGCCAAAATATAATCCAATTTATCGCACTGCGGTTTGAGTTCCTTGATGGATTCAACCGTTTCGTTTAGTACAACCAGTTCTGCTTCTGCTTGCGCCAGAGCGTCATCGATAGAGGTGGCAAAGTCAAATCCGTCATCATCTATGCTCAAATCAAGATAAATATCCTTTTTGGCCAATGCATTGCTCATGTTGATATGCTCCTTTCCTGGTTACTTCACTACGGTAAATTATACTGCATAAATATGAAAAAGACTACTATGCGTTTTTCATCCGTCCCAGTACCTCAAGAAAATGCCGACCGATGGCTTCTGGGTCACAATTATTGGCTTCGCAGATGAACCGCAGTCCATCCGGGGTCAGCAACCGACCGTTGCTTCTGTCACGGCAGAGTTGTTCGTAATCGGCAATCTGCTTCTGGGTGAGTGCCTTTTTCATAATCGTCCTCCATATAAAAACAACCGGGCAGTCCCGGCTTTCCGTTTACACCGCAAGAGCAGTTTTTACACCGCAAAGGCGCACTTTTTAATTATTCCTGCCCGTTGTATCAAATACGCTAAGATTATTTCTTTTTGCCTATTTATCTGAAGTTTCTCCCCCTATTTCTGAAAATTGCGTCACTATGCATGAGTAGTGCACTATGCTAAAATATAGACAAAGAGATGCACAATATTTATTCATTTTTAGGCCTATAACGTATGCATACGGAGAATGGGCGAAGATTGTGCATTGAGACAGTAAACAGCTTACGAATGGAGAAGGGTGGAAAAGGGAAAAATAGAACAATACGAAACAAGGCATCAGACATAGGGTGTGAAAGGCCTGTGATCGGCAAGGGACACTTTCACGGGCTCATGCGAAAAGAGGAATGTGTTGAAACAGTTGCTGGCGCCGCAGCCGAAACGGACGGTTGGAGCCTGGTTTGCGGCCTTACGGCGCAGCGGAAAGGAATGGTCATAACCATGAAAAGAATGAAAAAAATCGTTTGCCTTGTATTGGCGCTGACGCTTGTGGCAATGCTGGCCGCCTGTGGGAAGACGCCGGCGGATGACTCTAAGGGGGATGCCCCAGTCATGGGCGTTTGCATCTTCGCTATGGAGGTGGAGTATTTCACGAACCTTGCGCATTGGCTTGAGGAGGCTGGCGCTGCTCATGGCTGGGAGGTCATCGTACAGTCCGGCGATGCCTCGAACCCTGCAAGCCAAGTGGAGATCATCGAAAACTTTATTACGATGGATGTCGATGCAATCTTCATCAATCCCATTAATATTGCCGCAGTGGAGGATGCCCTGGCAAAGGCAAAGGAAAATGATATTTGGGTGTTCGGCCACAATTACCGCTATGAGGACAGCGAAATGCCAGACGTCTATATGGCGGGGGATCCGACAGAGGTAGGAGCCGAGATTACCGACCTTGCAAAGAGCGAAGCGGATAAGGTGCTCGGCGATACGCCCGTCGTTGCAGCGGCTATGACGAGCCTTGACAATGAAAACAACAGTAAGCGCTCCGAGGGTATGGTGGCCAGAGCAAAGGAGCTTTGGGGCGACGACGCCCTTGTAGCGGAGAATTCCCCCGGCAACACTGCCGAGACAATGTCCGCAGCGGAAAATATCATCCAGGCGAATCCGGATGTCAACGTGTGGCTTTGCTACAATGACGAATGCGCAATCGGCGTGTATGAGTTCTATAATGCATCCGGCAGAGACCAGAGCAAGGCCGTAATCGTCGGATCGGACGGCAATCAGGATGTGCTCAAGGCGATCATCAAGGGATCCGCAGTGCGCGGAACGTTGAGCCAGACGCTGAACGTGAAGTGCGAGCAGGTTTTCAGCGCTGCCGATATCCTGATGGAATCCGGCGACGTGGAGGCTGCACAGGATACAGCGGGTTACGATTTGTTCACGCCGATCAACAGCGATAACGCCCAGGAAGAGTTAGACGCCACATCTTGGCGATAACCGTTTTCGCAGGATAGTTAGAAGGGATCAAAGCCCGCCCGAAGGGGCAGGCGCTTTGATCCCTTCCCACAAAAGATAAACGCAGCGCGGCGCTATGCGCTGAAAAAACTGCGGAAAGGGGGAAGAACGTTGCCAAATCATGACGATATCCTGAGGCTTGAGGGCATCAGCAAAGCGTACCCGGGCGTAAAGGCACTGGATAACGTGGGCTTTTCGCTGAAAAAGGGCGAGGTGCACGCACTGGTGGGAGAAAACGGAGCGGGAAAGTCCACGCTGATCAAATGCATTTCCGGCGCCATTCGGCCGGATAGCGGCAAGATCTTCCTTGATAATAAGGAGTTTTTGTCCATCGGGCCAAAGGATACAATCGAGCATGGCATTGTCACCGTTTATCAGGAATTAAACCTGATTCCATCGCTGTCAGTCGCAGAAAATGTGTTTGTCGGGGAGCGGCGGGGAGGAAAATTGCTGTATAACCGGCAAAAGGTGGAACGCGAGTGTAAAAAAATACTGGAAGATTTTCATATCGATATTGACGCAACGGCAATTGTAAGCGAGCTCAGCGTTGCCCAAAGGCAGTTGGTGGAGATTGTGCGCGCGATTTCAAGGAATGTCAGGATTTTGATTCTGGATGAGCCGACCTCTTCGCTGACCGTGCATGAGACCCAGTTCCTGTTTGATACCATCAGGCGGCTAAAGCAGAATGGCGTGACGATCATTTATATCTCTCATATTTTTGAGGAGACCTTCGCGCTTGCCGATCGAATCACCGTTATGCGGGATGGCCGCTACATAGATACGCTGGAGACTGCAAAGACAAACAAGGCGGAGCTGATTAAGCTGATGGTAGGCAGAGATATCAGCGATTCCTTCCCGGTGCGGAACGTCTCTTTGGGAGATGTGGTTTTAAAGGTGGAGAATATGACGGCTCCAGGCGTGGAAAATATCTCTTTTGACCTGCGTCGAGGAGAGATTCTGGGCTTTGCCGGCCTGGTTGGAGCCGGTCGTACAGAATTAATGAATGCAATATACGGCGCCTCGGAAAAATCTAAGGGCACCATCACGATAAATGGCAAAATCGTAAATATGAAAAGCCCCCACGACGGTATTCGCTTTGGCTTGGGTATGATTCCGGAGGATAGAAAGCTACAGGGAATTTTTTTGCGCGCCAGTGTGTTGGACAACATCTCGTCCGCTAATTTAAAACGCCTGATGCGCTTCGGCTTAATAAAGGATAAGGCTGCGGTATGTATTGCGTCGGAGTTCCGCGACAAGCTGCGGATTAAGACCCCTTCGCTTTCCCAGTTGGCCCAAAATCTCAGCGGAGGAAATCAGCAAAAGGTGGCGGTTGCAAAGGCACTGGCGCCCAATCCGGAAATCCTGATCTTTGACGAGCCGACCAGGGGAATCGATGTTGGCGCGAAGCAGGAGATTTATAAGCTGATGGATGAGCTGGTAGCGCAGGGCCACTCTATTCTGATGGTGTCGTCTGAGATGGTAGAGCTTATGGGGATGGCCGACAGGATCATCGTGCTTGCCAATCACCGCAAGGCCGGGGAACTCACCAAGGAGCAATTTAGCCAGGAAGCGATATTGACGCTTGCGTCTGATGAAACGCCCAAGGCGGTTTAGGAGATAATCACATGAAATTACTGAAATTATATAAAAAAGCGGGGATCATTGTATTTCTGCTTCTGGAGTTAATTCTCTTTTCAGCCATTACACCCAACTTCCTGTCGGGGAGTAACTTTATCAACCTGCTCAGGCAGATCGCCATGCTGGGGATCGCCTCCATAGGCATTTCCTTTCTGATGATCGGCGGAGCTTCCGCTGACCTTTCAATTGCCGGGCAAATTCCGGTGCTGTCCATGCTCTGCGGTATCTTTATGATGTGGATGAACTTGCCCGTACCAGTCGCCATGCTGCTCACGATCGCGGCGGGTATTCTGCTGGGTTATTTTAACGGCATGGTCATACGGATTCTAAAGATTAACCCCTTTGTGGTAACGCTGAGCACAATGACGATCTTACAGGGCGTGGCCCTGTTGTTTACCGGAGGCGTCAGTATCTCCGGGCTGCCCAGAAGCTTTTCCTGGCTGGGGCAGGGCTATCTCTTTGGCATTCCAGCCCCGATCATTGTGCTGGTTGTGTGCGTCGCCGGCGCGCAGTTCGTCCTTTCAAAAACGTATTTCGGGCGCGCGATTTATGCAATGGGCGGCAATGCAGAGGCCGCCCGGCTTGCCGGCATCAATATTCGCCGGCTGCAACTGTGCACCTTTATGCTGTCCGGCTTTTTTGCGGCTGTAGCCGCGCTGATGATTTCCTCCCGGACGATGATCGCCTCCCCCACGGCGGGCAATACCTATGCGTTTGACACCATGACGGCCTGTGTGCTGGGCGGCATCTCGTTTGCCGGCGGTGAGGGCAAGCTGTGGGGCGGCTTCGTGGGCGTGCTCATCATCGGCGTGCTCACCAATGCGCTGACGCTGATGAACGTCGGCAGCTATTGGCAGGATATCGTCAAGGGCGTCATCCTTGTGCTTGCCCTTTATATTGACCGTAAGCAGCGGGAGCTGAATGTGTAACAGGCTTATTGAGACGTTTTCAGGCAGGCTGTTTTGCTGTAGGAAAAAGTGGCCGTGCTCAGCTGCCGGAATCAATCGGAAGAATGGAGCAGAATATGAAAAATATCATTTGTACAGAGCCTTGCCTCTGCATGGAAAACCCCTGCGGCGCCAGACTGGAATTCTGGCATCAGGATGGGAAGTTTGGCCTGGGAAGCTTTTATTACAAGGGCGTCCGGGCGGGCGCTGAAATGGATCAGTTTTTATACGAGGATTCCCACTATGTATGGGATAAATATCAGGCGGACAGATATGAGATCGTGGAGAACACCCCTCAAAAGGGCGTAATTACCTTTTACGGCACCTTCGGCGCAATCAATATAGAATCCAACTGGCTTGTGACTGTGACGCTGACCGCCGGCTCTCCGGCTTACCTGCTGGAGTACCAGGTGGAGCCTTACCTGTGGCCCGGCCGGTATCATCCGCTGTATGTCAGCGCCCCCTTTGAAAATGAAAAGCTGGAATGTGTTAGCTACCCGATGGAGGCGCCGATCCTTCCGCCCTATCATAGCCATTGGTCCATCCGGCCCGATGTCGGTAAGGTTCCCTTCCTGCTGGGCCGCGAGCAGGCTGGGGATTCCAGCCTTTATGTGGGGATCGGCTATACCCTGGAGACAGCTGGGCAGGATTATACCAAGGGGATGCTTTGGTATGACAGCACAAAAGAGGGGCGCGCCCTTCGCGCAGATTTTCCATATATTCACTACTGGATTCCAGCGCAGAACAGCTGGGAGGTCAACAGCGAGCTGAAGGCCGCCACCTCTGTGGAGGGCAACCAGCTCAGAAGCGGGTATTTCCGCCATGGGGCTCCCTACATCTGCTCCGTGATCGTTTCTGTTGCGGATACGCAAGCAGACTGTGTGTTTGGCTACCGGGATGTGTGTGGCTTTAACAGCGATACATGCAGCAAATATGACGTGATGAAAGCGGTAGACAGTATGCTGCATGGCTACGATACGGACGCCCGGTGGGTCTATGAAAAAGGGAAAGGCTACCGCATGCGCGGCTGGTCGGATTCCGATGAAAAGGCCAATTACTACGATTTTATCACCTTTACCTCCAATTCCATGCTGGCGTATCTTTTATACAGCCTGTGGCGCAAGGATCACTCCCAGGCATGGGCGAGAGAACGTGCGCTGGAGATGACGGAGTTTGCAATTGAAAAGCAGCTGCCGTCAGGCGCAATCCCACGCTGCTGGGATCTGGATCATGACCATGCGCACGGGATGGGGGATAATTATTATGCGCTTGGCGCCGTCTATGACCCGATGGCGACTGGCGCATGCGCGCAAAACATGGATATCCTCGTACAGGCGATGGAAGCGGAAGAGGGCTGCGCGCCCGCGCACTGGAAAGCAGCCATTCAAAAGGCGATCGATTGGGTGATTCACCTGATTGAAAAGGAGAACGGTGCGCTCAAGCATTCCTACACAGCGCAGGAGCAGGGCGTTTTTAATGCAATAGAGCCCTATGCGCTTCATGCATTGCGGTATTTTTATCAGAAAACGGGCGAGGAAAAATACCTGCGCGCAATGGAGAAAAACGAGGAGTATATTCAAGCGGCCTTTGGCGTAAATAACGACTGGTATAACGGCCTGACGGACAGCAACAATCTGGTAGCGCCGCTGGACGGGGAGCAGACGCGCAATTACTATACGCTGAATGTGTTTGATCTGGCGGGCTATTACCACGACAGATATCTGGATACGGGGGATGAAAAGTTCCTGAAGTGGGCGAAGGATCACTTTGCATTTGGCTGGATGGGGCGGATGCCCGTCAATATGCCCGGATTCCACTACCAGACCAAGGGGATTATCGAGGAGCAAAATATATGGGTATTTTATGATCTGCCCTGGCCCTTTAATTCCTCCTCCGGGCTGGCTCGTATGGCGAGAACCCTGAATGATAAATTTTATGCCGAATACTACAAGCTCGCCATTCATACGCAGCTCGAGTTTGCTCATCTGGGTGAAAAACACCCCTTCTGCTCCCAGGTGCTGGGCGCTGCTGCCGAAACGCGCGCGCCGATCGACCGCTTTGCGGAAATCGTGGATGGAAAACACGGGATTTGGATTACAGGATACAGCACGTTGTTTATCCGTGATATGCTGGGGCCGGATACCTACTTCTACATGGGTGGAAACAGCTGGGGCGTCGGCATTGATTACGAGCTGGATTTCAAACCGGATTTCAGCGGGGCGCCTTTCTGGCTGACTGCCTGCACCAGCCGTGTATATGGCCTTCAGTGGACGAAGGATTCTTTCAGTGCTGAACTGCGCGGCCTCCTCCGGGATGACTGTGAGATTGTGCTGCATGTGGAGGCGCCGGTCTCAACCGTCAGGATGCAGGTGGATGGAGTGGAGCGACAGGCTGCCTTCCGGTATGATCCGCGGCGCAGTGAGCTAATTGTTTCGTACCGGCAAACGGCGGATAAGATGCAGGTCGCCTTGCGCTTGTGCTAAACAGCTTTTGCCATCAACAGGCGGGCCGTCGCCGTTCTGCCTGTTGATGTTTTTTATCCATCTTCAGCGGCAATACAATACAAGCCGGGTGCTGGCCCAGCTGCCGCGCTTTCCGGTTTTCAAAATTTTAGAATAGGGAGAAATGTAAGATGTTGGGCTATCGCCTTTCAGAAAATTTTTTATGGGGCGGCGCGGTATCGGCCCACCAGGTGGAGGGCGCGTTCGCCGATGATGGCAAGGGCCTTTCCTCAGCGGACGTGATGACTGCCGGCAGCATGGAAAGGCCGCGGCGGATTACCCGCGGGATCGAACCCGGCTGTTATTATCCGACGCATGAGGCAATTGATTTTTATCACAGATACCGTGAGGATATTGCGCTTTTGGCTGAGCTGGGGCTAAAGAGCTTCCGCACCTCCATCAACTGGACGAGAATTTTTCCCAATGGGGATGATGAACTGCCAAACGAAGCCGGCCTGCGGTTTTATGACGCTTTGTTTGACGAACTGCTGAAACATAAAATTGAGCCGGTTGTTACGCTGTCCCACTTTGAAATGCCATATCATCTGATCCGCAGGTATGGTGGATGGAAAGACCGCCGCTTGATTAATTTCTTCCTCAAATACAGCGAAACGGTGTTTCAGAGGTATCGGGGAAAAGTGAAATATTGGATGACCTTTAATGAGATCAACAACCAGTTGAATATTGCATGGCCCATGATGGCATATGCCAACTCCGGTATCGAGCCGGAGGAAGGGCGGTGCTTTGAAGAGGATGTGTATAACGCGGCGCATCATGAGCTGGTTGCCAGCGCGCTTGCTGTGGAAATGGGGCATCGAATCTGCCCGGAGAACCGGATCGGCTGCATGATCGCTTACAGCCCGGTCTATCCGGCCACCTGTAAGCCGGCGGATATCGTAGCGGCGCAGCTGCTGATGAAAAAGCAATACTATATGGCGGACGTCCACTGCCGGGGCGAATACCCGGCCTTTCTGTTAAAGGATTGGGAGAAAAACGGATATACAGTCTCGATCCGCGAAGAGGACAGGGCAATCCTCCGCAATGGAACGGTTGATTTTATCGGGTTTAGTTATTACATGTCCAAGGTATATAGCGCAGGCAAAGCATACGGCGCCTTTGCAGAAAATCCGTATATTGAAAAATCCGAATGGGGGTGGCCCGTGGACCCCGAGGGGCTGAGGTATGCGCTCAACGATCTGTACCGTACGTATCAGAAGCCTCTTTTCATTGTGGAAAACGGGCTCGGAGCTTATGATACAATTGAAGCCGGCGCCAACGTGCACGATGCATACCGCATTGCGTATCTGCGCGCGCATATTGAGCAGATGGAAAAAGCGATTGTTGAGGATGCGATTCCCGTTATGGGATATATGCCCTGGGGATGCATTGACTGCGTTTCTTTTGGAACCGGCGAGATGGAAAAGCGGTATGGATTCGTGTATGTCGACAGGGATAATCTGGGAAACGGCACGATGGAACGGCTTAAAAAAGATTCTTTTTATTGGTATCAAAGCCTGATCAGGAGCAGGGGGGAAGCGCTGTGAGCATTTTGGCAATTGATGTGGGAGGGACAAACATAAAATACGCCCTAGTTGACCGGGAGGATCGTTTTTTCTCTAGAGGGGTCATCCCTACGGCAATACGCTCCTTGGATGACTTCCGCGCCACGATTATGCGCATATACGAGCCCCTGAAGGAGCAGGTGGAAGGAATCGCGTTCAGCATGCCGGGCATTATCGACGCACAGACAGGCTTCATGTATTCCGGGGGAAGCCTGAGCTGGATTCATAATATCGCCATGGCCGGCGAGGTATCCGGCTTTTTGTCAGGCGTCCCGGTCAGCATTGAGAATGATGCAAAGGCGGCGGCGCTGGCAGAGTTGGAATCCGGCGCCCTGATGGGCTGCCGGGAGGCCGCGGTAGTGATATGTGGAACCGGTTTGGGCGGCGGTATTATTTCGGATGGAAAGCTGCTCAAAGGCAAACGGAATTTGGCGGGCGAAATCAGCTACCTCAGTGTGGAGGGAGGCTTTGGCAGGAGCAGCCGCAGTTTTATGGGGCGCCGGTGTGGCATTGCTTCCCTGTACCGGTGCGCTGCACGTTATATGAACAATCCGATTGAACAGATGGATGGGCCGTATCTGTTTGCACAGGCCGAAAATGGAAATCCTGGGGCGCTGCGTGCGCTTCATGAATTCTGCAACGAACTGGCCCAGATGCTGCTGAATATCCAATGCCTGTTCGACCCTGAAAAGATCGCAATCGGCGGAGGAATCAGTGTGCAGAGCCTGTTTCTAGAGATTCTCAGGGAAGAGGTGGAATACGTAAAGACGGATTGCCTTCAGGAGATTGCGCATATCCTGCACCCGGAGCTGGTGCCATGCCAATATCACAACGATGCCAACCTGCTCGGCGCCGTTTACAGGCTGAGGCAGAATATGCCCCGTGCCGGCCTGAGCGCCTGATGCTCGTGTTGCATGCGGTGGCTATTTTTTATTACGAAGCGCAGCGAGTAACAAAGCAGAGCTTGCCATCACCACATAGATCACAGAGATATGTATCGCTTACGCAAGCAGTTAACT